>Ga0209211_10000195_pt1 | contig 134054 bp, 124 predicted proteins | sample RifGroA2_FD_183992 | JGI IMG/M metagenome (GOLD analysis project Ga0209211, IMG submission 183992) | Groundwater microbial communities from Rifle, Colorado, USA - Groundwater A2 (SPAdes) (version 2) | ecosystem: Environmental > Aquatic > Deep subsurface > Groundwater | place: Rifle, Colorado...
CTTCTTGTAGATCACGCCCTTCTCGAACAGGCGGGTGAACAGCCACTGCTCCCAGCGGTAATACTCCGGCGTGCAGGTCTTCACCTCGCGCGACCAGTCTATGCCCAGCCCCAGCGACTGCAGCTGCTGCTTCATGTATTCGATGTTGGAATAGGTCCACGCGGCGGGCGGCACGTTGTTCGCCATCGCGGCGTTCTCGGCCGGCAGGCCGAAGGCGTCCCAGCCCATGGGCTGCATCACCTCGAAACCCTTCATCCGGTGATAGCGGCTCAGCACGTCGCCGATGGTGTAGTTGCGCACATGGCCCATGTGCAGCTTGCCGGACGGGTACGGGAACATCGACAGGCAATAGTATTTGGGCTTGTCGCCGGATTCGACGGCCTTGAACGCCTGGCGCGCCTCCCAGTGCTGCTGGGCTTGTTGTTCTATGGACGAAGGAAGGTAATTGGGTTGCATGTGACGTTGATTGACTGCCTGATTTTCGGAATGCGGCATTATAGCGGGCCGAAGCCCCGGATGCGCGCCGGGTGAATTCTGGTATAGAATCGCGCCTCAAAATTTTTAATTCTTATTATTAATAATTAACACTGGAGAGAACGACATGTCCCACAAGCACCCCGTTATCGCCGTCACCGGTTCCTCCGGCGCAGGCACCACCACCGTCAAGCGCGCATTCGAGAACATCTTCCGCCGCGAGAGCATCAAGGCCGCCGTCGTCGAAGGCGACAGCCTGCACAGCCTGGACCGCATGGCGTTCCGCGCAGCCGCGGCCGAAGCCACCAAGAACGGCAATCACTCGTTCAGCCATTTCGGCCCTGAGGCAAACCACTTCGACAAAATCGAAGAGATGTTCAAGACCTACGGCGAAACCGGCATGTGCAAGCGCCGCTACTACGTGCATAGCGATGTCGAGGCCGACCAGCACAACAAGCACTTCAACCTGACCGACCTGAAGCCCGGCGTGTTCACCCCTTGGGAAGACATCGAGGCCGGCACCGACCTGCTGTTCTACGAAGGCCTGCACGGCCTGGCAACTGACGAAGCCAAGGGCGTTGATGCCGGCCGTCACGTGGATCTGGGCATCGGCGTGGTGCCAGTGGTCAACCTGGAGTGGATCCAGAAGATCCATCGCGACAAGGCCGAGCGCGGCTATTCCGCCGAAGCGACCGTAGACACCATCATGCGTCGCATGCCGGACTACATCAAATACATCACCCCGCAGTTCTCGCGCACCGACATCAACTTCCAGCGCGTCGCGACCGTGGACACCTCCAACCCCTTCATCGCCCGCGACATCCCGACGCCGGACGAAAGCTTCGTCGTGATCCGCTTCAAGGAGCCGAAGGGCGTGGACTTCCCGTACATGCTGAGCATGATCCCGAACGCTTTCATGTCGCGCGCCAACACCATGGTCGTGCCCGGCGGCAAGATGAGCCACGCGATGGAAATCATCCTGGCCCCGATCATGCACGACATGATCGAGAACAAGAAGAAGTAAGCAAGACTGTCATGCCGGACTCAATCCGGCATCCAGAGAGACGGGGACGCGGCGACGCTTCCCCGTTTTGTTTTGTGCGACCAGAAGGCCATGCCGAAATAAATCAGCGCAGCTCCCGATTTATTTCAGCTCGGCAGGCCTAGCGCGCATCTTGGCGGCGACATAGTCGCCATGGGAGATGTGGAGCAGGTCTGCCATCCTGCGCATCAGGTGATTCTCATGGGCGCTGATTTGCCTGTCGGCATAGGCGACTTGCCACATGTATTCGACGATGCGGACCTTTTCCGGCAAGGCCAGTTCGCGGTTGATGAGGGAGGTGAACTGATGCAGGTCATTGGCGGTCTGCGCCGTCCGGCGGCCCAGCTCGGCGAGTTGCGCCACTTCGGCATCCGCCAACTGAAACCGTCCCTTGAGGATGCTCAGTATCGCGGCCTGTTCTTCGTCGGTGCTTTCGGCATCCGAACGCATAACCTCGATCAGCAGCACGGCGGTGGCCAGTTGCAACGAGTGTTCGGGGGGACTCTCGCCATTGGCGGGAGCGATGATGGCGGATAGAAAATCGCTTAGTTTATTCAGCATGGCTGTGTTCTTCATGTAGGCAGGCAGCTCCCGGCGGGAGAGCCGTGCGCTAGTAGTGCGGCGGCCTTTCGTTTGCGGGCATGCCGCCATCCTTTGCCGCCGACAGGGCCTCGATGTGTCCTGCCAGCGATCTGCAAACCGCTTCCAGCCGCTCCAGCTTTTGCTGCTGCTGATAGATCGTCTTGCTCAGTTCCTCGATCATGTCTTCCTGGAAGGCGATTTTTGTTTCGATGTGTACTAAGCGATCTTCAAGCATGTGGCGATCCTGAGAGTTCGGCGGCAGGCCGGGGGATGGCGTGCATTCTAGCGCGGGGCCGGAATTCATGCCGGGGAGCGGAACTGCGTGTTCGCGTGCAATGCGGTACGATTCCGCCTTCGTCGGAAGTTAACAGCAAGGGAGATCGTTTATGCCATTCGTCTTTCAGGTCGGGGCGGGAGCTTCGCAGGATAGGCTCGAAAAGCTCATCGCGCTGCGATTGCAGCCAGACGTGGACAAGGACGAGATCGATGCGCGCATCTGGAATTTGTTCGGCGAGACCTGGGCGATCATGTTCACCGATCTGTCCGGCTTCTCGCGACGCTCCGCCGCGTTCGGCATCATCCATTTTCTGCAAACGATATACGAGTCGCAGCGCCTGCTGGTGCCGGTGATCGACCACTACGACGGCATCCTGCTGAAGATGGACGGCGACAGCATGATGGTGCTGTTCCGCAGCCCTGCGAGAGCGGTCGAATGCGCGGTGTCCATGCAGCACACGCTGAAGCAATACAACGTCGGGAAGCCGGATGCGGATCAAGTCTTGCTGTGCGTGGGCATCGGCTACGGCGAGATGCTGCGCATCGGCGATACCGACGTGTTCGGCCCGCAGGTCAACGCGTCGGCCAGACTCGGCGAGGACACGGCCAAAGCTTACGAGATTCTGGTGACGGACGCGGTGCGGGATGCTATCGGCGAGCATGACGGCATGGCCTACGAGCCGATAGACACCGTTCCGTCCGGCGCCAATTCGGCTTATCGGGTGGCATACCGGTAATCTCTCGCCCATCTATCTCCCGGAATAATGGACATGAGTTCCCGCCGGAATTCCGGTCTCAATCCATTCCGCTTTTCCCTGTAAGCGCTACACCCAAGACTAACTTGAATCTAATTGACGGCAGAACGTTCGTTCTCTATGATGCGCCTGCCGTTTTGCCTAGCCCGCAATGTCAGGAGCGCTATCCATGAGTCCACAGCCAGCCATCTTCGAAGAACATGAAATTCGCCGCGTGTATGACGAGGCGACCGAAACCTGGTGGTTTTCGGTGGTGGACATCGTGCAGGTGTTGACGCAGCAGCCGGATTATCAGACGGCCCGCAAATACTGGAACAAGTTGAAAGAGCGGTTAAGCAAGGAAGGCAGCGAGTCGGTGACAAATTGTCACCGACTGAAATTGAGCGGCGAAAATTATCTGCCGCCATCAAAACAAAAAAGCATCGCGAAAAAATAAATGTGTGCATCTGTTTGTAGTCTCTGTCTTCTTCCCGATGCGTCGGTTGTGTATGGCTTCTGTGGGATAATCCGCCCATGAATTCCCACCTGCTTTCCGGTCTCAATCCCGAACAACGCGCCGCCGTCGAACTCCCCGCCCAGTCCGCCTTGATCCTCGCAGGCGCGGGCAGCGGCAAGACGCGCGTGTTGACGACGCGCATCGCGTATCTCATCAATACCGGACAGGTTTCGCCGCACGGCGTACTCGCGGTGACGTTCACCAACAAGGCGGCGAAGGAGATGGTGACGCGGCTGTCGGCGATGCTGCCGATCAACACGCGCGGCATGTGGATAGGCACTTTCCACGGGCTGTGCAACCGCATGCTGCGCGCGCATCACCGCGAGGCGAATCTGCCGCAGACCTTCCAGATCCTCGATTCCGGCGACCAGCTCTCGGCGATCAAGCGGCTGATGAAAGCGATGAACGTGGACGACGAGAAGTATCCGCCGCGCGAGATGGCGAACTTCATCAGCGGCAGCAAAGAACAGGGCCTGCGCGCGCACGAGGTGGAGGCCTACGATCCCTACACGCGGCGCAAGGTCGAGGTGTTCGCCGAATACGACGCGCAATGCCAGCGCGAAGGCGTGGTGGATTTCTCAGAACTGTTGCTGCGCTGCTACGAGCTGCTGTCGCGCAGCGCTGCGCTGCGCGAACACTATCAGGAGCGCTTCAAACACATTCTCGTGGACGAGTTCCAGGACACCAGCCCGCTGCAATACCGCTGGCTGAAGCTGCTGGCCGGGCGCAGCAACGCGCTGTTCGCGGTCGGTGACGACGACCAGTCGATCTACGCCTTCCGGGGCGCGAACGTCGGCAACATGCAGGAGCTGCTGCGCGACTTCCATGTCGAGAGCGTGATCAAACTGGAGCAGAACTACCGTTCGCACGGCAACATCCTCGACGCGGCGAACGCGCTGATCAGCAACAACCGCAACCGCCTAGGCAAGAACCTGTGGACCTCGGAGAGCGGCGGCGAACAGTTGCGCGTGTACGAGGCGGCGAGGGATGTCGATGAGGCCGGCTTCATCGTCGATGAGATCAGACAGCTCCATCGCGACGGCGTGAACCTGAAGGAGATCGCGCTGCTGTACCGCTCCAACGCGCAGTCGCGCGTGCTGGAACATGCGCTGGTGTCGGCAGGACTGTCGTACCGCGTGTACGGCGGCTTGCGCTTCTTCGAGCGGCAAGAGATCAAGCATGCGCTGGCCTACCTGCGGCTGATGGAAAACACCGACGACGATAACGCGCTGCTGCGCATCATCAACTTCCCGACGCGCGGCATCGGCGCGCGCAGCATCGAGCAGTTGCAGGAAGCGGCGAAGATGAATTCGACCACACTGTGGGACGCGGCGGCGCGGGCGGGCGGCAAGGTGTCCGCCTTCGTCGCACTGATCGAATCGCTGCGTAGTGCAACGAAAGATCTGCCGCTGCCGGAGATCATCGACCATGTGTTGGAGCACAGCGGGCTGGCCGCACACTTCAAGAACGAGACCGGCGCGAAAAAGCGCGAGGCCGAAGAGCGGCTGGAGAACCTGAACGAACTGATCAACTCCGCGACGATGTTCGTGCACGAAAACGAGGACGACAGCCTGACCGCGTTCCTGACCCATGCCTCGCTGGAAGCGGGCGAACATCAGGCCGGCGATCAGGACGACGCGCTGCACCTGATGACGGTGCATGCCTCCAAGGGGCTGGAGTTCCACACGGTGTTCATCACCGGCCTCGAAGAGGGATTGTTCCCGCACCAGAACAGCCAGAACGTGGACGGCGGACTGGATGAGGAACGCCGCCTGATGTACGTCGCGATCACCCGCGCCAGACGCCGCCTGTACCTGACCTTCGCGCAAAGCCGCATGCTGCACGGACAAGTGAACTACGGCATGGTGTCGAGCTTTTTGCGCGAGCTGCCGGACGAGCTGCTGCACTGGCTATCGCCGCGCTTCGTCGCGCGCAAGAGCTTCGATTCCTACCTGCCGCCGAGCGCCGATGCCTCGTTCGGCGCCGCACCAGCCCCCACAAGGGCCGACGCAGGCATATGGCGCATCGGCCAGCGCGTGTTCCACCAGAAGTTCGGCGAGGGCGTGGTCACCGGCGTCGAAGGCGGCGGCGCGGATGCGCGCGTACAGGTCAATTTCAAGCACGCCGGCAGCAAATGGCTGGCGCTAGAATATGCCAAGCTCACTGCCGTGTGATGCCCCGCCCTGCGATGCAGTCCCGGACGAGCGGCTGCGGCTGATTGTCGATAGTTATCGGCGGCTGACAGGTAAGGAGCTGCTCGACGAAATTCCGGATAACGACGAAGCATTGCACCACCCGCTCTGGAACGCCCCCCGCGCCATCGTCGCCCACGGCACCGAAGCCGATCCGGTGTTTTTCTACGGCAACCGCCTCGCGCTGGAACTGTTCGAAATGAGCTTCGAGGATTTCACCCGCCTGCCTTCGCGCTTCTCCGCCGAACCGCTGGAACGCGACGCGCGCGCCCGGCTGCTGGAGCGGGTGGCGCGGCAAGATTATGTGGACGACTATGCGGGCGTGCGCATCTCCGGCAAGGGCAAGCGCTTCATGATCGAAGCGGCGACGGTGTGGAACCTGATAGACGAAGCAGGAAACCATCGCGGGCAGGCCGCGACCTTTTCCGACTGGCGGGCGCTATAAACGTAGTTACTGGGCCGGCGGCGGGAACACCGCAGCGATCTTGTCCGGCACCTCGCCCTTGGCCGCCTGCGCCATCGCGCTGTATTCCAGCACCGCGGTGATCATCACCACGATCAACGTCGGCATCAGCGCGATGCGGGTCATCGCGGTCCACATAATGGAACTCATGTTGGCGTCATCCGAGATGCTGCTGAGCAGCCATGCGACCAGGACCAGCGCCGCGGTGAGCGCATAACCCAGCATCAAGATCTTGCAGCGCCGGAAGGCGAGCCGCCAGTGCGCGGCGACGAACCACGGCAGCGTGCCGTTGCGGCCGCGCATGTAGATGTAGGCGATCAGCGAGCCCGAGAAAAATAGCGGAATCAACAGGCCTATCATGCCGATCTTCAAGCCGATCACCGCCGGGGTCATGAACAAGTCGAACAGAAACAGGCCCAGGATGTACAGGTTGTGCGGCGCTTGCGCGTTTTTGCGTTCCTGGATGGTGACGGCGGAATATTGCATGTCAGGCCTCGATATCGATTACGGTAGATTGGCTGGACGCCAGCTCGTTCGGGAACGGGAAGATGTTGCGGTAGCTGACGTACAGCGAAGTCAGGCCGAGCGGCAGCAGCACGATCAGACCGAGGCCGAACGGGATGAAGCCGAGCACCAGTGCAAGTATCTGCATGATCAGGCTGTACAGGGTGTAGGGGACGATGTTACGCAGCGAGCCGGCAAAGCTGGCGCGCAGCGCGGCGACCGGCGGCACGTCGCTGAAATACACCAGCATGGGCGCGTATTGCAGCGCCAGCATCAGCGCGAACATCAGCGCAACGCCGACCATCAGGCCGAGGGCGACGCCCGAGCCGGCAGTCCACATCGCGTCGACCAGCATCTGCGGATCGTTGGCGGTCTTGAAGTTCTCCAGCAGCGTGGTGAGTGCGTCGCCGCCGATGAGGATCACCAGCATCGACGAGATCAACGCGCCCAGCAACATGAAGCCGCCGAGCGAAACCAGCGGCGCGGCATGCGTCCTGAAGCCGGCAAAGAGGTGCGTCAGCTCGATCTCTTCGTTTTCTTCCAGCGCGCGGCAAACGCGCATGTAGCCGGCCATCAGAACCGGCATCAGCAGTATGGCGACCAGCGGCCCGAACACCGGGATGGCGAACGCGAGAATCATGCCCAATGCGCCGGTCAGCGCGAGGGAGATTGCCAGCAGCGGGTTGTGCATGATCAGCTGCCAGCCCTGTTTCACCCAGGTCCAGCCGCGCGCGGCGTTCAGTTTGCGTATTTCCATGTCGCCTCCTATAGCCAGACGGCCTGCGCCGTCGCGATGTGGTTGCGCAACACGCGCTCGAAATGGCGCGGGTCGTGCGCGTTGATCAGCTCGCCGTCGCGCGGCAGGTGCAGGTCGTACAGACGCGAGAGCCAGAAACGCAGCGCGGCCAGCCGCAACATCGAAGGCCAGGCCTCGCGCTCGGCGTCGGTCAGCGGACGCTCCGCGTGATAGGCGCGCAGGAAAGCCTGAGCGCGCGCGGCATCCAGCCAGCCTTCGGCGTGTTGCATGCACCAGTCGTTGACGGTGATCGCCACGTCGTACAGCAGCGCGTCGCTGCAGGCAAAATAGAAATCGATCAGCCCGCCGACGCGGTCGCCTTCCAGCAGCACGTTGTCGCGGAACAGGTCGGCGTGGATCACGCCCTGCGGCAGTTGCACGGAACCGTTCTGCGCATGCAGCGCAACTTCGCCGTCGAGCAATGACGCCTGATCCGCGTCGAGGAAGGGGCGCACCAGCGGTGCGGTCGCCGCGCGCCAGGCCGCACCGCGCGGGTTCGGCATCACCTGCGAGAAGCTTTGCCCGGCGATATGCATCTGACCCAGCATCGCGCCGATGGCCGCGCATTGCGCCTCGCCCGGCGCGGTGACCGACTTGCCGGAGAGGCGCGTCGCGATGCAGGCCGGCTTGCCGTTGAGCGTGCCGAGGAACTGGTTGCGGCGGCTCGCCACCGGGCTAGGGCAGGGTATGCCGTGCCGCGCCAAGTGCGCCATCAGGTTCAGGTAGAACGGCAGATCGTCCGCGGTTAGCTTTTCGAACAGCGTCAGCACGAAACGGCCGTTACCGGTGGTGACGAAGTAGTTGGTATTCTCGATGCCGGAGGCGATAGGCTGCAGTTCGAGCAATTGGCCGAGCGAATAATCGCCCAGCCAGGCGGTCAGCTCCGCCTCGGAGACGCTGGTGAATACAGCCATATCAGAACTTGAAAATGACCCAGCGCGGTACGCGCAGACCGGAATCCAGGCTTTCCTGGCGGGCGAACTTGCCGTCGCCGCGATCGTCGACCAGATAGTAGGGCACGCCGTGCTTGGGCGTGATCTTGATCATGTACAGCTTGCCGTTGGCGCGGAACTCCTCGACGGTCTGTTCTTTTTCCGTGGAGATGGTCACCTCTGGCTCGTCCAGCGGGGCCTCTTGCGCATCGAACGCGGGCGGCGGCGGCAACGGTTCGAGATTGGACGGAACCGGCTGCTGGGCGTAGGCGGACAGGGAAAGACCGCTCAATAGCAGGAATGGCAGGAGTCGCATCGCAGTAGCCTCGAAGGTTGGTATGGGCGTATTTTAGCCGATTTGCCACCTCAAAGGCGCATCGAAAACCGTAGCGAGCGGCTCGAGTGCAAGGCGCACGGAACGCAGAAACCGGAATGTACACAAGGTACATGAGGATTTCGAGTACCGCGCAACGCTGCAATCGAGTCGCGCAGTAGGTTTTCGGTGTGCCTACAGGTAGAGTTGGCGCTCGCGCTCTGCTTCCGACGGCTGGAAGCCGCGCGTCTCGTAATGCTTGAAGATCGCGCCGACCACCGCTTCGGGATCGTCGATGACCTGGATCAGATCCATGTCCTCCGGGCTGATCACCCGCTCTTCCAGCAGCGCAGTCTTGAACCACTCGACCATGCCGCCCCAGAACTTGCTGCCGACCAGGATGATGGGCATGCGGCGCGTCTTGCCGGTCTGCACCAGCGTCAGCGCTTCCATCAGCTCGTCCAGCGTGCCGAAGCCGCCCGGCATCACCACATAGGCGCTGGCGAATTTGACGAACATCACCTTGCGCGCGAAGAAGTGCTGGAACGTCTGGCTGATGTTCTGGTAGGAGTTGTTGTTCTGCTCGTGCGGCAGCTGGATGTTCAGGCCGACGCTAGGCGACTTGCCGTAATACGCGCCCTTGTTGGCCGCTTCCATAATGCCGGGACCACCGCCGGAGATCACCGCGAAGCCGGCGTCGGACAGCAGCCGCGCGATCTCCTCGGCGAGCTTGTAGTAATGATGCTCGGGCTTGGTGCGCGCGCTGCCGAAGATGCTGACCGCGGGGTGGATGCGGTTGAGACGGTCGGTGGCCGAGACGAACTCTGCCATAATGCCGAACACTCGCCACGCCTCCTTGGAGTTCCAGCTTTCCGGTATCGCCGAGGCGGGCAGTTTGGACGGTATGCTCATGCGATTTCCCCAAGCAAATTATTGAAATGGATAAAACACTACTTCTGGTCGATGGTTCGTCGTTCCTGTACCGCGCATTCCATGCAATGCCGGATTTGCGCAACCACGAAGGCCTCCCGACCGGCGCGATCTACGGCGTGCTCAACATGCTGCGCAAGCTGCGCCACGACTTCCCGGCGGATTATAGCTTGTGCGTCTTCGATGCCAAGGGCAAAACCTTCCGCGACGACATGTATCCCGAATACAAGGCCAACCGTCCATCGATGCCGAGCGACCTCGCGCTGCAGATCGAGCCGCTGCACCGGGCGATCGAAGCCGCCGGCTGGAAGATACTGGCCCAGCCCGGCGTCGAGGCCGACGACGTGATAGGCACGCTGACGCGGCAGGCCGCGAAAGACGGCGTGCGCTGCATCGTCGCCACCGGCGACAAGGACCTCGCGCAGCTGGTGGACGAGCATGTCACGCTGATCAACACCATGAACAACGAGACGCTGGATATCCCCGGCGTGACTGCCAAATTCGGCATCCCGCCGGAGCGCATCGTCGATTACCTGACGCTCACCGGCGACGCGGTGGACAGCGTGCCCGGCGTGGCCAAGTGCGGCCCGAAGACCGCGGTGAAATGGCTGACCGAGTACGGCACACTGGACAACCTCGTCGCGAACGCCGACAAGGTCGGCGGCGTGGTCGGGCAGAACCTGCGCGATGCGCTGGGCTGGCTGCCGCAGGCGCGCGAGCTGCTGACGGTGAAATGCGACGTGGAACTGCCGCAGCCCTATAACGAACTGGTCGCCCCGCCGGCGGACATCGAGCAACTGCGGGGCCTGTACGAGAAGTTTGAATTCAAGACCTGGCTGCGGGAACTCTCCACTCCTTCCCCCTTGCAGGTAACCAGCGACTTGGCTGGCGTTTTTGGCCAGCCAAGTCGATTGGCTAGTAGTTCCATCAGGGAAGGCCGGGATGGGGGTAGAAGTCGCACAGATTCTACCCTCTCCCTAACCCTCCCCCTGCAAGGGGGAGGGGATACCGGCGACCTGTTCGGCGCCGAACCCGGCAACACCGACCACGCCACCTACGAATGCATCCTCACCGAGGCCCAACTCGATACTTGGCTGGAGAAACTGCTCGCCGCCGATCTCGTCTGCCTGGACACCGAGACCACCGGCCTCGACACGATGAACTCGCAACTGGTTGGCATCTCGTTTGCAATCGAGCCGCACCATGCCGCCTACCTGCCGCTGGCGCACCGCTATCCCGGCGCGCCGGACCAACTCGGCGCACGCGCGCTGGAAAAACTGAAGCCCTGGCTGGAAAGCCCGCGCCACAAGAAGCTCGGCCAGAACCTGAAGTACGACCTGCATATCTTCGAAAACCACGGCATCCACCTCGCCGGCATCCACGACGACACGCTGCTGCAATCCTACGTGCTGGAAAGCCACAAGCCGCACGAACTCGGCAACCTCGTGCTGCGCCACCTGAACCTCGCGACCATCGCCTACGCCGACTTGGTCGGCAAGGGCGCGAAGCAGATCTGTTTCGACCAGGTCGACCTCGACACCGCGACGCGCTACGCCGCCGAGGACGCCGACGTCACGCTGCAACTGCATAACGCGCTCGCGCCGCAGATCGAGCTGCAGTCCGGATTGCAGCATGTGTACCGCGACATCGAGCTGCCGACGATGGCCGTGCTCTACATCATGGAACGCAACGGCGTGCTGCTGGACAGCGCGCTGCTGCAGGTGCAGAGCCGCGAGCTGGGCGAGAAGCTGATCGCGCTGGAAGCCCGTGCGCACGAGGCCGCCGGCCAGCCGTTCAACCTGAATTCGCCCAAGCAGTTGCGCGAAATCCTGTTCGACAAGCTGCAGCTGCCGGTAAAGAAAAAGACGCCCGGCGGCGACCCTTCCACCGACGAAGAGGTGTTGCAGGAACTGGCGCTGGATTACCCGCTGCCGAAAATCCTGCTCGACTATCGCGGCATGGCGAAACTGAAATCCACCTACACCGACAAGCTGCCGCAGATGGTGGATAAGCGCACCGGGCGCGTGCACACCAGCTACTCGCAAGCGGTCGCCGTCACCGGGCGCTTGGCCTCCTCCGACCCCAACCTGCAAAACATCCCGGTACGCACCGCCGAAGGCCGCCGCATCCGCGAAGCCTTCATCGCCCCGCCCGGCAGCCGCATCGTCTCCGCCGACTATTCGCAGATCGAGCTGCGCATCATGGCGCACCTGTCCGGCGACGCAGGTTTGTTGCGCGCCTTCGCCAACGGCGAGGACATCCACCGCGCCACCGCCGCCGAGATTTTCATGACCACGCCCGCCGACGTGGACAGCGAACAGCGCCGCTACGCCAAGATCATCAACTTCGGCCTGATCTACGGCATGTCCGCCTTTGGCCTCGCCAAACAGCTAGGCATCGAGCGCAGCGCCGCCACCGCCTACATCGACCGCTACTTCGCGCGCTACCCGGGTGTGGCCGACTACATGCAGCGCACCCGCGAACAGGCCAAGGCCAACGGTTTCGTCGAGACCGTGTTCGGCCGCCGCCTGTGGCTGCCCGAGATCAACGCCGGCAACGGCATGAAACGCCAGGGCGCCGAACGCGCCGCAATCAACGCCCCCATGCAAGGCACCGCCGCCGACCTGATCAAACTCGCTATGATCGCCGTGCAGCACTGGCTAGTCGCAGAACAACTGCACACCAAGCTGATCATGCAGGTGCACGACGAACTAGTGCTGGAAGTACCGGAGAACGAACTGGAGTTGGTGAAGGAAAAACTGCGCGAACTGATGTGCAACGTCGCCGAACTGAAGGTGCCGCTGGAAGTGGGGCTGGGCGAAGGCGCGAACTGGGAAGCGGCGCACTAGGTTGGGTGGAGCAGCGATACCCAACAATGCGGCGTGACTAGAACAGAACTACGCTTACGCAGCATCTGTCCTTGAACATGCTGGTAAGTGTCAGACTTTCCAATTTTCGATCAGTTGATAGGATTTTGAATTTTGATCTCTGAGCGGAGAAATAGTGTCTGTCATGATTATTCGTTCCCACGCATGTGCATTGGTAATGAAATCTGCGTAATAACGGACATTTCTCACCTTGCGAAGGTGCTGGAACCAGACACCCAACTCCGGTATTGGCTTACGAATAAAGTTGTAGGGGCCATCAACAGTGACCAGCGCAAAGGGAAAATGATGGACGATGATCAACACATGATCACCCGGCTTCATTTCATCTGCGAATGCTAAATAGTCCCTCTGATTCTCAGGTACATCATTTCGAGATGCAGTCGTTAGATCGCCAATATCCACTGTGAAATCGAGTCCAATATAGCCGGTGGTCAGACTTTTCACGCAGTACTCAATCGCCGCCTCTGGCTTAGAGGGATGAAGCTGCATACGCCAATGTGTCATAAATTCCCTTTGCGTCTGTAACAGGCGTTCTTGTTCATTCAAAATAATAGGCAGCCCATTTGGGCTGCCTCAACAGAATGCAGTGCTGAGTTTGCAATATTCTAACCAGCCCACCGTCCCTTTATTGTTTCATAGTATTCACATCTTCCGTGTTGTTAAACCATGCCACGACGCTTGCGGCAGCAGAATCTGGACAAGTGGTCGCCACTGCCCATTTGATAGCTGCATTTATGCGCTGAGGAGTGAAAGTAACGTTGCCACACGATGTCGCCCCAAGCACGCCCGGTGCTACCGTTACAGAAATCATTCCTGACTTGCTCAGCAAGTAAGCAGATGCTGCCTTCGTGGGTACGGGATCAACCTCAAGTCCAAGTTCCTTCCAAGCATTATCACCAGAAAGGGAATTTGCACTTGTTTTGAACATGAAGTCAGCAACCGCAACTGTTAATGGACGGGCCGCATCAAATACTTCGATAAAAGCGTCAGCGTCAGCTTGAGACTTCGCCTTCGTTTCATTTTTAGCCACGATTTCTACTAGATCATCAATCGTTTTATCTACTAGGGCATCGCTCGCTGCAAATTTTTGCCGCGGATTCTGCACAACGGCTTCTAATTGCTGCTGCTCATCGGCAGACAGATTCCGGACAAAATCCAAATCAAGAATTGTTTTGCCATCATCAGTTTTGATACCAATTCTCAATTTATCTTTTTCCAGCGATGCGTTGTACAAAATTACATTCTCATAGGACAGCCCTTCTTTAAGCACTGCCTTGGCCGCAATTAGCTTTTCACGAAGTTTCGCGTGACCCTGCTCTTCAACGAAATGCTTTATGCAATTCATCGCGCCCACCCCCGCGCCCATGGCTGCAAATTCGTCCTGTGCGACGCTCGCGAGAATTCCATCGGCAAGCTTCCCCCAATCAGGACAAAGAACTTTTGCCGAATTTACAATCACCTGCTCTTTCGTCTTGAATGGCGAAATGATGGTCATTTTCACTGGCAACATTTGATTATCTGCATCGAACTTACCTGTGGGCTGGATAACTATCACACTATCCTTTGTATCGACACCAACCAGCTTTCCGCCATTGGCATAGAACATGCCGCCATTTTGGGATGGATCAGACCATCTTCCGTCCATTAAAGAAAGGAACGATTGTTCACTTGAAAACATATCTGCGATCTTGTCGCATCCGCTAAGCATCATAGTTGCCATCAATATGGTTGCGCCCAGCACCCCAGTTGCGAACCTTCCAGCTTTGTTTGTTAACAGCATTTTCATCCTCTAATTTTGTTTGTCGTGGCCTAGTTGTCATTTGGACATACCGAGCTTTTTTCTTGCATTGATTCGCTTTAATTGCCTGCGATTTCGAAGTTGATTTGAACTCCCTTTGTCGGATTAGAAAGGAACCACATCCTCCTAGTGCTACATAGTTATTGTTATAAATTGGCTTTATTGGCTACAGCTTTTCTTTGTGGGCAGCGCAGTTTATCGACCTGCTTATTCATAGCCTCCGCTCTCCGAGCGATTTATTCAGTCGCAACTTCAGAAAGATACAATCCTAAGTATTCCTTAGTATTTGGTCAATCAAAATACTAAGATTATCTTAGGCATGAAAAAACATGCCGAATCTTCCTTGCCGCTTTTTTCTAGTCGAATGAAAGCGGCTCGCGAGCGTTTGGGCATCTCTCAAACTGAATTAGGCGTGCGCGCAGGAATTGATGAATTTTGTGCTTCCGCACGAATTAATCAGTACGAGCGAGGCAAGCATGCGCCAGACTTTCTAACCGTATGCAATTTGGCGAAGGTGTTAGGTGTCCCGGCTGCATATTTCTATGCCGAAGATGATAATTTGGCCGAGTTAATTGTGCTTTTTTGGAAACTGAAAGCTACCGAACGAAAGTTCTTGCTGGCATCTGCGCGTTCGCTTGTAGAAGGCACTTAAAAATTAAGCCAGCGTAGGGCGCAACACCCGAGGGTGCAAGAACCTCTGCTAGGTAACCAACGGGCATTGCACCGCATGGATCGCACATCTGGTGCAATGCGCTGCGCTTATTGCACCCTACATAATTACGGAATCTGTCGCTTCAACTCCCTGATCTGTTCGAGCAGCATCTTGCGCTCTTCCTCCAGCTCCAGGTAGCGCTCCGACAGGTTTTTCAGTTCGTCGCTGTATTGCTGGATGCGTTGCTCGCGCTCCAGTTGTTCGCGCATGACATCGTCATAGTTCGGCGGAGGCGTGTTGATGCTCGCGCCATAAGGTTGCGAGCTTTCCTGCACCTCCGTCAGGCGTAGTTCCTTGGTCATCTGGTAATTCTGATACACGGACTGCTGTTCCTGACGCACGCCGTTCAGTTCGGCTTCGAGTTGGTTCAGTTCGTCCTGTGCGCCCGTCTCGGCGAACGCCGTGCCGGACACGAACAGCAGCAGGAAAAGCAGGATATGTTTCATGACCGCTCCGAAAGATGGTTTGTCTGATGGATGCGGGCAACTTAACAAGAACCCGGCCGTGGCTCAATAAGCTGAATCCTGTAATGATGCAGGCTGTTTTTAATTTATGGAGTATCGATGTCGTCGTTTTACCGTTGGGAAGAAGAAACGCTGGTGCTGAACATCCTCGGCCGGCCGCGCGCGAAGAAGACCGCGATAGGCAAGGTGATAGGCAAGCAATTGGAGATATTTGTCGCCGAGATGCCGGTGCGCGGGCGCGCGACGGCGCATCTGGTGAGGTTTCTGGCGGAGGAGTTTCAGGTGCCGGAGAGTTCGATCACGGTGGTGTTCGGGGTGTACAACGTCAACAAGCAGTTGCGCATCGCCGCGCCGAAGCGGCTGCCGTCAGTCATCCCACCGCCGGGTTAACGCCAAAGCCGCTCCCACACAAGGCCGACAGCACTGGTAGGGTGGGCTCTGCCCACCCTACAGAACTTGCTCATAAGTCTCGGCGCTAGCGCAGTACTACACCAGCGCCGCCGGTTTCTCGTTCCACGGTGCGACCTTGAACAGCAGCAGCATGCCGGGGATCGCGAACAGCGCGCACAGCAGGAAGAAACCGGTCCAGCCCATGGATTCGACCAGCCAGCCGGTGGCGGCGTTGGCGAAGGTGCGCGGCATCGCCATCAGGCTGGTGAACAGCGCGAACTGGGTGGCGGTGTAGGCGGGGTGCGTGGTGCGCGCGATGTAGGCGACGAAGGCGACTGTGCCCAAACCGACGCCCAGCGCTTCCAGCCCGATGACCCAGGCGAGACTCACGCGCTCTACCGCGCCTATGCTGTCCTGCGACCCGAGCGAAGCCAGCCAGGCGAAGCCGAAGATGGACACCAGTTGCACGATGCCGAACAACCACAGCGCGCGGTTGATGCCGATTTTCACCATCCACAGCCCGCCCAGCATGCCGCCTATCACCGCCGGCCACAGCCCAGCGTTCTTCGCGATCAGGCCGATGTCGGTCTTGCTGTAACCCATGTCGAGATAGAACGGTGTCGCCAGCGCGGTGCACATGCTGTCGCCCAGCTTGTAGAAGAACAGGAAGGCCAGGATCAGCAGCGCGCTGCGCCAACCCTGGCGCGTAATGAATTCGTGGAAGGGCTCGACCACCGCCTCGCGCAGCGTCTTCGGCGGCACGGCACGATGCGGCTCGCTGACCATCACGGTCATCGCGATGCCGGGCAGCATGAACAGCGCGGTGACGATGAACACCACGTCCCACGGCAGGGAGTCGGCGAGGATCAGCGACAGCGATCCCGGCACCAGACCTGCGATGCGGTAGGCGTTGACGTGGATCGCGTTCCCCAGCCCCAGTTCGGCGTCGGAAAGCAGTTCTCGGCGATAGGCGTCGAGCGCGATGTCCTGCGTCGCGGAGAGGAAGGCGAGCAGCGTGCATAACAGCACGATGGCGGTCATCTCCGTCTGCGGCGAAAAGCCGCCCATCGTCGCGATCACCGCCAGCAGGCCGATCTGCGTCAGCAGCATCCAGCCGCGCCGCCGCCCCAGCATCGGCACAACATAACGATCCAGGAACGGCGACCACATGAACTTCCAGGTGTAGGGAAACTGGATCAGCGCGAACAGGCCGATGGTCTTGAGATCGACCTGCTCGCTGCGCAGCCAGGCCGGCACGAGATTGAACAGCAGGTACAGCGGCAGCCCGGAAGCGAAGCCGGTGAACACGCAGATCAGCATGCGGCGGGTAAGGAGTTGTTGCCAGACGGTCACGGGGGTCACCTTTGAATCTCGCCCTCACACAAGTGGGAGAGGGGTCGGGGGAGAGGGTACGCAGGATTACAGTCCACGCTGGAACCGGTACACCGCCGTGCTGCCGAGCAAATTGGGCAACAGTTTCATCTCGAATTCGCCCGTCATCACGCGGCGATCCAGGATAGCGACGCGCTGGCGGTTGCAGAACATCTCGAAGTCTTGCAGCGTGCACAGGTGGACGTTGGGCGTGTCGTACCACTGGTACGGCAGTTCCTTCGACACCGGCATGTGGCCGCGCAGTATGTTCAGGCGGTTCTTCCAGTAGCCAAAGTTGGGAAAGCTGACGATGCCCTCGCGACCAACGCGCAGCATCTCGCTGACCAGCGCCTCGGTGTGGCGCGTGGCCTGCAGCGTCTGCGACAGGATCACGAAATCGAACGAGTTGTCCTCGAAGTCGGACAGGCCGGATTCGAGGTCGTTCTGGATCACGTTCACGCCGTTGGCGATGCACATCACGATGTCGACGTCGTTGATCTCCACGCCGTAGCCTCGCACCCTGCGCGTTTCCTTCAGATAGCGCAGCAGGCTGCCGTCGCCACAACCGAGATCGAGCACCGAAGCGCCATTGGGTATCCATGCGGCAATCGCGGCGAAATCCGGGCGCTCGGCGGCGGAAGAGACGAGGTATTTACCCATGTTCATGTCCTTGCTCATCGAGACACCTCCGATGCGACGTTATCCAGATACGCGCGCATCACGTCGAAGTAATGCGGATGCTCCATCAGGAAGGAGTCGTGGCCATGGGTCGAGGTGATTTCGGCGTAGCTGACGTTGCGGCGGTTATGCAACAGCGTCTGCACGATCTCGCGCGAGCGCTGCGGCGAAAAGCGCCAGTCGGTGGTGAACGACACCACGAGATAGTCCGACTTCGAGCGCGCAAACGCCTTGTTCATATCGCCGCCGAAATCGTGCGCCGGGTCGAAATAGTCCAGCGCCTTGGTCATCAGCAAATAGGTGTTCGCGTCGAACAGGCCGGCGAACTTGTCGCCCTGATAGCGCAGATAGGATTCGATCTGGAACTCAACATCGTAGCCGTAGTTCAGTTGCTCGGTACGCAGTTCGCGCCCGAACTTGTCCGCCATCGCATCGTCCGACAAATAGGTGATATGGCCCAGCATGCGCGCCAGCCGCAGGCCGCGCGTCGGTACCACGCCGTGCTGGTAGTAGTCGCCGCCGTGAAAATCCGGGTCGGTCAGGATCGCGTTGCGCGCGACGTCGTTGAACGCAATGTTCTGCGCGGTCAGGCGCGGCGCGCTGGCGATGGCCAGCACATGGCGCACGCGCTCCGGGTGGGCCAGCGACCATTGCAGCGCCTGCATGCCGCCCAGGCTGCCGCCTATCACCGCGGCGAACTGTTTGATACCTAGCCGGTCGGCCAGCCGCGCCTGCGACTCCACCCAGTCCTCGACGGTAATCATCGGGAAGCTCGCGCCGTAAGGCACGCCGGTCTCGGGAGCGATTGACGATGGCCCGGTCGAACCGCTGCAGCCGCCGAGGTTGTTCAGGCCGATGACGAAAAACTTGTCGGTGTCGATAGGCTTGCCGGGGCCGACCATGTTGTCCCACCAGCCGACGTTCTTCGGCTCGTCGGCGTAAACGCCGGCGACATGGTGGTGGCCCGACAGCGCGTGGCAGATCAGGATGGCGTTGGACTTGTCGGCGTTCAGCTTGCCGTAGGTCTCGTAAACCAGCTCGTAGCGCGGCAACACCGCTCCGCTGCGGAAAACCAGCGGGGTGTCGAATTGCGCGCGCTGCGCGCGGACGATACCGATGCTATTTGTAGTGTTCAAACTCGTGGCCCCAAAAACAAAACCCGTCCAGCTTGCGCCAAAACGGGTTGCCTCGCTTTAGCTGGAATGTTTAACGTGCCCCGCAAGCTGATGTCAAATCGGCACAGGGCGCAGTTTCCGGTTTTTGGTCCGTGCTGTCAATTCGCTCACCGGCCATTGTTAGCCCCAAGTAGTAATGTCCGGTTTCTCCCAAATAGAAATGTCCGCTTTTCTGCAAAACAGGAATGTCCCGCCCATCAGCCACAGGCGTCTTGCGCCACCCGGTTACCCAACAAGCATCAGTGCAGCACTTCAGCCGCACTCAACGGCGCACCGCGCTGCAACGCCTGTTGCACAAGAGACAGCACCCTGCCGGACGACAATTCGTCCAGCCATTCCGGCGCTGCGCCGAAACGGTGTTCGTATGCCTGCAAGGTTTCGCGGAGTTGTGGAATGCGGGATGTTTGCGCTGCGGATGAAACGGTGATGGTCAACATGATGATCGCTCCTTGCCCTCTGGTTATCCGGCATTGCCGGCTCCAGAGGGTATTGGGGCGAGCACGCTTTAGCCGGTATTTGTATTCCGCCCCGGAAAGTTGTCGGTTAAATCCGGCGGTCTTGAAACAGTTGCGTTGATGCGGATGCCATCTTATGCGGGCATGCCGCCCGCTCAAACGAATTCCTTTTTCTATCGATAGCGCCAAATCGAATATGGCCAAACCTGCGAAGTCGCCTGATAAACACCGGAATGCAGTAGGGTCGAATCACATAGACTAGCCACAGTTCAAGCCTGCCACACCCCGAACCCCGCCCCGCGCAAATCGATCCCGATTTCGATTTCCCGCTCGCACGCCTCGTCGTAGGACATCGGATTGAATCCCTCGTAGAGATCCGGCCACAGGTGCAGGCCGTATTGCATGACATAGCGGTTGGACTGGATACCGGCCTTGTGTTTGTCGAAGCGTAAATCCGGATCAAGCCCAGTCATGCCGACATAGACGCAGGGTTTGCCGGAGATGTAACCCGGGTTGCATTTCTTGAATTTGCCTTCGCCCAGTACATCTTTCGACAGTTCGATCACATAGACGTTGTAGTGCTTGCGGCGGGACATGGTCGTGAATATACGTCGGGCGGATCAATGGATGATCGCGCAGAACCCTTGCGCGCGATCACAAGCCCGCTAAGCGAACAGGAAGTAGCCCAGAATCAGGGTCAGGACAACTAGAAAAACGATAAAAACCCAGCCCGCTTTTTTCTCAACCACGGGTTCCTCGCATTTCCTGATTCGCCGCGTATCGTCGTTAAGATTCTTTTTCATGTCAGCCATGACAGCCCCCTCCGCAACTTGTAATTTTTCGAACGGCACGGATTGTGCCTCTAAAAATCCCAATTTAAAACCATTGCCACTTCGATTCCTTGTTGGATGGTCCAATCCGGACTTCGTTCGGGCATTCCTTGTGTCCGTGGCCATATGCCTGGAGCCGTGGGCCGGATCAGTGAATGAAATCGCCGGCCCTGAGTATCCCGATTACGCCGACCATGATCCAGAACACATTGAGCATGGTGTAAGCCTTGTCCTTTTTGAGGATGGAGCACCACGACAGCATGATGGCGTCCGCCGTGTTGAACATCCACACGAACATAAAGGGGCTGGCCGGTCCAAGCCAACTGACCAGCGAGAAGCTGAATATGCGCATCAGCACACCGACCATCTCGATGATCGCCATGTAGCGGCGCACGAAGGAATTTATACGAGTGATTGCCATATATCGTAGGGGCACGGCGGTGTCAACTCCACATCCAGCTTGCTGGATAGTGGATTGCCTGACTTTGTTGCGCCGTGCCCTATGCGTTCAACCGATCCAGTAGCTCGCGTATCTTCATCGGGTCGTCGGCACGCAGAATCTTCTGCGTCAGCGTGGCGATCTCCGGCAGGCTGGTGGTCAGCACGCGCTGTTTGACGTTGGGCACTTGCGCGGAAAACATCGAGAACTGGCGCAAGCCCATGCCCAGCAACAATCGCGTATACGCCAGTTCGCCGGCCATTTCGCCGCACACCGAAATCGGCACATTGAGCTTGTTGGCGGTGCCGATGACGTGCGCCAGCAGTTGCAGCACGGCCGGATGCAGCGGATCGTACAGATGCGCGACTTCCTCGTCGGTGCGGTCGATTGCCAGCGTGTACTGGATCAGGTCGTTGGTGCCGATGGACAGGAAGTCGAGTTTCTTCGCGAAGCTGCTGACGGACAGCGCGGCGGCGGGGATCTCGATCATGCCGCCGATCTTGACCTCGCGGCTGAACGGGATGCCGTCGATTTCCAGACTGTATTTGCTCGCCTCGATGAACAGCAGCGTCTGGTTCAGTTCGGACATGCTGGACAGCATCGGGATCAGGATCTTGATGTTGCCGTATTGCGTGGCGCGCAGCAGCGCGCGCAACTGGGTGCGGAACAGCATGGGCTCGGCCAGGCAGAAGCGGATTGCGCGCAGCCCCAGTGCGGGATTGTTGGCGACGCGCTCGGCACCCTTGATCTGTTTGTCCGCGCCGAGGTCGAACGTGCGTATCGTGACCGGCTGATCGCCCATGCCCTCGGCGACGGCGCGATAAGCCTCGAACTGCTCTTCCTCATCCGGCAACTCGTCGCGGTTCAGGAACAGAAACTCGCTGCGGAACAGGCCGACGCCGGTCGCACCATTCTCCTTCACCTCGCGGATGTCTTCCGGCTTCTCGATGTTCGAATGCAACTCGACCACGGTGCCGTCCAGCGTGTTGGCGCGCGCGGTGCGCAGGCGCTTGAGCTTCTTGCGATCCAGCTCCCATTCGCTCTGTCGCAGCTTGTATTCGGCGAGGATGGAACGACCCGGATTGACGATCAGCACGCCCTGCTCGCCGTCGAGGATCAGCACGTCGTCTTCGCGTATCAACTGGCGCGCATGATGCAGGCCGACCACGCAGGGCGTGCTGAGGCCGCGCGCGACGATGGCCGTGTGCGAGGTCGCGCCGCCGACATCCGTTACGAATGCGGCATATTGCTGCGGCTTGAACTGGATCAGGTCGGCGGGGCTCAGATCGTGCGCGACCAGGATGGTGTCGACATCGCGGCGCGCCGAGGGCAGCTGGTGCGCCGGCTGGCCCACCAGCTGCTTGAGCAGCCGTTCGGCGACCTGTTTCACGTCGGTCTGGCGCTCGCGCAGGTAGGCGTCCTCGAACTCCTCAAATTGCGCGACCAGCGCCTCGGTCTGCACCTTCAGCGCCCATTCGGCGTTGCAGCGCTCGCGCTCTATCATCTGGCGCGGCGCTTTGCTGATCAGCGAATCCTCCAGGATCATCTGGTGCAGTTCAAGGAAAGCGTCGAACTCGGCCGCCGCATGGCTGGGGCGGCTGCTGCGCAGACTGGAAAACTCGTCGCGCGTGGCCTTCAGTGCAGCGTCGAAACGCGCGACTTCATCGGCGACGAACTCCTCAGGAATATCGTAGTGCGCCACCTCCAGCGAGGTATGCGACACCAAATGCGCATGGCCGATGGCGATGCCGCTGGAAACCGCGATGCCATGAAGCGTGAAACTCATCGATTATTCACCTTCGCCAAAGTAATCGTTAATCAACGCCTGAATCTTCGCCATCGCCTCTTCTTCGTCCGAACCGTTGGTCTCGATGCCTATCGTCGCGCCCTTGGCGGCGGCCAGCATCATCACGCCCATGATGCTCTTGGCGTTGACGCGCCGGTTGTTGCGCGACAGCATCACTTCGCATTTAAAGCTGGAGGCAAGCTGGGTGAGTTTGGCGGAGGCGCGCGCGTGCAGGCCTAGCTTGTTGATGATCTGTGCTTCCTGTTGTTGCATATTGCTTATCCAAGTTCGTGGTTCATGTGGACGATGCAGTCGCGGCCGCCGCTGACCGCGGCATCAGCGAGTTCCGGCAGCGTCAGGCCGGTGCGGCTGACGACGCGCAACAGCATCGGCAGGTTGACGCCGGCGACGCCATGCACGCGTTCGCTACGGCACAATTGCCGCCCGATGTTGCTCGGCGTCGCGCCGTACATATCCGTCAGGATCAGCACGCCTCCGCCGATATCGAGCTCCTTGATCAGCTCCTCGCCATCGACCAGCTTCTGCTGCGGCTCGTCCCAGGCATGCACTGATAGCGATTTGAGATTGTGCGGCACTTCGCCCAGCACATGTTTGACGCACTCCACCAGGCTGCCGCCCAGACCGTCATGCGTAACTAGCAATATTCCGACCACTCAGATCACCCCCATCAAATATGCCAGCAACAGCGCGGCGCACAGCAACACCAGCCAGCCATAGCGGAAGAACCAGCGCAATGCACGGGCCTTTTCGGCGTCGGCCTGTCGCTCTTCGGCGACTATCTTTCCGATTTTGCGCAGGGCATTGGCTCCCGCCGCCCGGCGCACCTTGTGTTCGACGATTTCCTGCAGCGGATCGCTCACGGCAGCACCTCCACCCGAATATTCTTGTCGGCGAATTCTAGCCTTTTCTGCAACGCGGCTGTGAGATGAATGCCACCTTGCGAATCCACCAGCATCGCCTCCGGCAGTTGCATCCGCTGCGCCGCAGCGCGCCAGCCATCCTTGCCGACGACGAACAACGGCTTGGACGCCGCATCGGACAGCAGCCCGGCGCGCTCGCCGCGAGTAAGAACGGTCACTGCCTGCACCCCCTGCACCGGCCAACCGCTGCGCGGATCAATCAGGTGGCAATAACGTTTGCCGTCCAGCTCAAAGTAGCGCTGGTAGTCGCCCGAAGTGCCTATCGCCTCGCCGTCGTGAAGCTCCAGCGTCGCCAGCGCGCCGGACTTGCGCGGATGCTGGATGCCGACGCGCCAAGGGCGGTCGCCGTGCTTGCCCAGCGCCATGACATTGCCGCCGATGTTCACCAGCGCATTGCTGATGCCTTGCTTGCGCAGCAACTCCGCCGCACGATCCAGCGCGTAGCCCTTGGCATAGCCGCCGAGATCGAGTTTCACAGCCCTGTTGCGGCTGCTCACCTTGTCGCCGTCGAAGACGATATCGCCCATCTGAGGATTCGCCTTCACCAGCGCCGCGACTTTTTCCGCATCCGGCAGCAGCGGCTTGAACTCGTCCGACTGGAATCCCCAGACCCCGATCAGCCCGCCGATGGCCGGATTGAACAGCCCACCCGACTTCGCGGAGAGCTGCGCCGCATCGCGCAACATCGCGGCTAACTCCGGCGAGACCACCTTGCCCTCGCCCTTGGCGAATGCCGCGTTCAGCTCGCTCAATTCGCTCGGCTGCCATGCATGCAACTCGTCGTGCAGCCGCTGGAATTCCCGCAACACCTCGCCCACCGCCGCCCGCGCATGCGCCTCGTCCTCGCCGTAGATGCTGACATCCACCAGCGTGCCGAACACGTAGCCCTGCTCGTGATAGAGCGGCTCCTTGCCGCAAGCGGAGAGCAGCAACACAAGCAGAACGATGCAAACATATGACACCCCCCTTTGCAAAAGGGGGGATGGGGGGGATTGAAGACCGACGAAGACCCCTTCATGAGCAAATCCCCCCTGCCCCCCTTTTGCAAAGGGGGAATGATGCGGATTTCCAAATGAGGCCGTCGTCACTCGGCCGGCTCCTCCAGCTCCAGCGACGCCGCCAGCAGCGCCAGACGCGCGACGACACCGTAGGCGTAGAAACGGTTGGGCGGGGCATCGGGAGCGCAGTCGGGATTGGGGAAGGCGCAGCAAGTTTCGAACGCCAGCGGCTCGAAGCTCATGCCGGGGGCGTTGAGGTTTTCGTCCACGCCGCGCCCGGTATGGACGCGGTAGAAGCCGCCGACGACATAGTGGTCGATCATGTAGATGACCGGTTCGGCGACGGCGTCGTTGATGTTTTCGAAGGTGTACACGCCTTCCTGTATCAGCACGTCGTGCACCTGCAGGCCTTCCTTGACCACCGCCATCTTGTTGCGCTGCTTGCGGTTCAGGCCGGTGATCTCACTGGCGTCCTTCACCGTCATGATGCCCATGCCGTAGGTGCCGGCGTCGGCCTTGACGATGACGAATGGGTCATTCTTCACGCCGTATTCGGCATACTTGGCGCGCATCTTCTGCAGCACGCCGTCCACCTGAGCGGCCAGGCATTCCTCGCCGACGCGCTCCTGGAAGTTGATCTGGTTGCAGGTGGCAAAATAGGGATTCACCAGCCAAGGGTCAATGCCGAGCAGTTGCGCGAAGTCGTTCGCGACGCGGTCATAGGCGGCGAAGTGGTTGGACTTGCGCCGCGCATACCAGCCCGCGGCCAGCGGCGGAAACACCGCCTGTTCGAGGTTCTGAAATATCTCGGGCACACCGGCGGACAGGTCGTTGTTCAGCAGCACCACGCAGGCATCGAAGCCTTCCACCGACAGTCGATTGCCGTTGCGCTTCAACGGCTCCAGCGTCAACGTGCCGCCGTTGGGCAATGCGATTTCCGTCGGCTGCGCAATCTCCGGCAGCAGGCTGCCGACGCGCACGCGCATGCCGGCCTGCTTGAGGATGGTGACGATCTGCGCGACGTTTTGCAGATAGAACAGGTTGCGCGTGTGGTTCTCCGGCACCAGCAGCACGCCGCGCGCCTCGGGGCATATCTTCTCGATTGCGGACTGCATCGCCAGCACGCACAGCGGCAGGAAGTCGGGATTGAGGTTGTTGAAGCCGCCCGGGAATAGGTTGGTGTCCACCGGGGCGAGCTTGAAGCCGCTGTTGCGCAGGTCCACCGACGCGTAGAACGGCGGCGTATGTTCCAGCCACTGGGTGCGCAGCCAGTGTTCGATGGTCGGCTGCGCATCGAGAAATTTCCGCTCCAGGTCGAGTAGCGGGCCGGTCAGGGCGGTGGTGAGATGTGGAACCATGGCACTCTACGAATATGTAACCGCCGCATTCTAGCCGATAGTGTTCGGGTTCGGCGGAAGGGGGCGGCAGTGGTAGAATGCGCCCCTTCAATTTTTCGGGACGTTTGCCGGATCGCCGTTGCGGTTCTGCACTGTCCGCAAGGCCATATCATGTTATCTACCGCAAACATCACCATGCAGTTCGGCGCGAAGCCGCTGTTCGAAAACGTCTCCGTCAAGTTCGGCGACGGCAACCGTTACGGCCTGATCGGCGCGAACGGTTGCGGCAAATCCACCTTCATGAAGATTCTCGGCCGCGACCTGGAGCAAACCTCGGGCGAGGTGATGCTGGACAGGCACGAGCGTCTCGGCAAGCTGCGCCAGGACCAGTTCGCCTACGAAGACATCCGCGTGCTGGACGTGGTGATGATGGGCCACGCGGAGATGTGGGCGGCGATGTCGGAGCGCGACGCGCTCTATGCCAACCCGGACGCGACAGAAGAAGACTACATGCGCGCCGCCGATCTGGAGGCGACCTTCGCCGAATTTGACGGCTACACCGCCGAGCCGCGCGCGGGCGAGCTGCTGCTGGGCGTGGGCATTCCCATCGAACTGCACCACGGCAACATGAGTGCGGTCGCACCTGGCTTCAAGCTGCGCGTGCTGCTGGCGCAGGCGCTGTTCTCCAATCCGGACATCCTGCTGCTCGACGAGCCGACCAACAACCTGGACATCAACACCATCCGCTGGCTGGAAGATATTCTGAACGCGCGCAACTGCACGATGGTCATCATCTCCCACGACCGCCACTTCCTGAACAGCGTGTGCACCCACATGGCCGATCTGGACTACGGCAAGATCACCATCTATCCGGGCAACTACAACGACTACATGCTGGCTTCGACGCAGGCGCGCGAACAGCAGTCGTCGGACAACGCCAAGGCCAAGGAAAAGGTCGCCGAACTGAAGGCCTTCGTCGCGCGCTTCTCGGCGAATGCCTCCAAGGCCAAGCAGGCCACGTCGCGCGCGCGCCAGATCGACAAGATCAAGATCGAGGACATCAAGCCCTCCAGCCGTCAGTACCCGTTCATCCGCTTCGAATACGACGAGCGCGAGAAGCTGCACCGGAACGCGGTCGAGGTGGAGAAGATGGCCAAAGGCTTCGACAAGATGCTGTTCTCCAACGTCAACTTCCGCATCGAAGCGGGCGAGAAGGTCGCGATCATCGGACCGAACGGTATCGGTAAAACGACCTTGCTGCGCTGCCTCGCGGGCGACCTCGAAGCGGACACCGGCACGATCAAGTGGGCCGACAAGGCCAAGCCCGGTTACTACGCGCAGGATCACGCCGCCGACTTCGCCCAGGACATGGACATGATGGAATGGATGACCTACTGGCGCGGCCCTTCCGACGACGACCAGGTGGTGCGCGGCACGCTGGGACGGTTGCTGTTCTCCGGCGACGACGTGAAGAAGAAGGTCAAGGTGCTGTCCGGCGGCGAGAAGGGCCGCATGCTGTTCGGCAAGCTGATGCTGGCGAAGCCCAACGTACTGCTGATGGACGAGCCGACCAACCACATGGACATGGAAGCCATCGAGTCGCTGAACACCGCGCTCGACCTGTTCAAGGGCACACTGATCTTCGTCAGCCACGACCGCGAATTCGTGTCCTCGCTGGCGACGCGCATCATCGAGATCTCGTCCAAGGGCGTGACCGACTACCACGGCACGTACGAAGAGTATCTGCGCGATCAGGGCATGGAGGCCTGATTTGTTGGTTCCCTCCCCCTTGCAGGGGGCGGGCCAGGGAGGGGGTAGAAATGTTGAAGACTACAACCCCCATCCTAACCTTCCCCCTAATAGGGGGAAGGAACCGATAGTGGAGTTCAACGAGCAGCTCAATCATGGAGTGACATTGGATCAGGCTAGTGCAATCGGCGTATTCGATTCCGGCGTGGGCGGACTCTCCGTGCTGCACCACATCCGCCAGACGCTGCCCGACGAACGCCTGATCTATGTCGCCGATTCCGGCCATGTTCCTTACGGCGACAAGCCTCCCGAACACATCGAACAACGCTCGCTGGCGTTGACCCGCTTTCTGATCGCGCAAGGTGCAGACGCCATCGTCATCGCCTGCAACACCGCGACGGCTGCCGCCGCAGCGACGTTGCGCAGCCGATTCGACATCCCCATCGTCGGCATGGAGCCCGCCGTCAAACCCGCCGCCGCCGCGACAAAGCGCGGCGTGGTCGGCGTGCTGGCGACCACAGGCACGCTGGAGAGTGCGCGCTTTGCCGCGTTGCTGGAACGCTACGGCGAGGAAGTCGAGATCGTCACCCAGGGCTGCCCCGGACTGGTCGAGCAGGTCGAACAAGGTGACCTCAATGGACCTGCAACGCGCGCGCTGGTCGAGCGTTACACCGCACCGCTGCTGGCGCGCGGTGCGGATACGCTGATCTTGGGCTGCACCCACTATCCTTTCCTCGCGCCGCTGATCCGCGACGCGGTCGGGCCGGACGTGATCCTGATCGACACCGGCGAAGCCGTCGCGCGCCAGTTGCAGCGGCGCATAGCAACTGAACTGCCCGGCCGCAAATCACAGAACCGCCCTTCGACAGGCTCAGGCGGGTGCCCGACCAAAAGCTCTATGGGGCGAACGGGCGCCACGCGATTCTTCACCAGCGGCGACGCCGCGCAGGCTTCGCGTATCATGTCGATCTTGTGGAGCAAGGAAGTTGCGACGCTAAAATTGCCGCAGGATTTTCTGTAACCGGATAGCCCGACCTTTATCAATCTTTCGCCATCATCAGGAGTCGTGAACATGGCATCGCAAAGAAGCCCAGGATATCCCGTACTCATCATCGGCGCCGGACGCGGCGGCTCCGCCCTGCTCGAGATGTTCATGGAAGACAATCTGGTTCAGGTGGTCGCCATCGCCGACACGAATCCGGACGCACCCGGCATCCAGTTGGCCAAACGCCTCGGCATCCAGACCTACACCGATCCGGTCGAGGCCTTGCAGGCCGGCAAGGCTCATCCCGATTGCATCGTCTACAACCTGTCGCACGACGACACGATCGCCGACAAGGCGAACAGCATCTTCGGTGACAAGCGGGTCGCGAGCGGCCTGGAAGTCAAGCTGTTCTGGCAAATGGTGACGAACCTGAAACAGGTCAAAAGCGAGCTCGAAGCAAGCCAGAACCAGTTGCAGGCCATCATCCACAATGCGATGGACGGCATCATCACGATCAACGAGGCTGGCGAGATATTGGGATTCAATCCCGCCGCCGAACACATCTTCGGCTACTCGCAACAGGAGATACTGGGCCTGAACGTGAACATCCTGATGCCCGAACCGGCTCGCAGTGCACATGACGGTTTCATCCTTAGCTATATCCAGACAGGCCAGACAAAAGTCATGGGGGTCAGCGGCCGCGAGGTGGCCGCCGTGCGGAAGAACGGCGAGCAATTCCCGATGGAAGTCTCCATCTCGGAAATGGTGCTGGGCGGGTCGAGATACTTCGTCGGCATCGTCCGGGACATCACCGAACGCAAACTGGCCGAGCAGAAGATCGCGCATCTGGCCCATTACGATTACCTGACCGACCTGCCGAACCGGGCGCTGTTCCTGAGCACCCTGGAGCATTCGATACGCCTGGCCAGGCGCAACAACTACAAGGCCGCCATCCTGTTCCTCGATCTGGACGGCTTCAAGCAGGTCAACGACACGCTGGGGCACGATGCGGGAGACTTGTTGCTGCAGTTCGTCGCCAAACGGCTGAAGCACATCATCCGCGAATCGGACACGGTGGCGCGGGTGGGCGGAGACGAATTCACCTTCGTGCTGAACAACACCGAATCGAACGAAGGCGTTGCGCTGGTGGCAAACAAGATCGTCGCCGCACTGTCGGAGCCTTTCGACCTGAAGGGCCAGCAATGCCATATAGGCGGCAGCATCGGCATTTCCATATTTCCCGACGACGCCGGCGATCTGGACCTGCTCGTCAGGCAGGCCGACGAAGCCATGTACCTGGCAAAACAAAGCGGAAAAAACACCCATAGATTTTATCTGGATGTGGCGCAGAAACAGCCCACCGAATAAATCTCGGTTCATCGCACAGCATGTGCGGCATCTTGCTGCACGAATTCTTGTAACTACCTTTCCTGGATTTCCGGGTGATTCTTAGATCCTGGGCCGCAAATCCAAAGCCCAGTTACGGCACACAACCCGGCTGCGCATAGGCTGGAATATTCGGGTTGCATTTTTGGCCGGCATCCGGTGACGGCGGAGTTGGCTTGACCGGTGCAGGCTGCGGCAGGGTGCGGACCGGTTGCGCGGGAGCGCCTTCGGCGCAGCCCGGTTGGGCATAGCGCGGCACGGTCGGATCGCAGGGCAAGGACGGCTCCTGCTTGCGATCACCGCCCTTGGCATCGTCGATGCAGCCCGGCTGCCAAATTCGCGGCATGTCCGGATTGCAAACTTTTTTGCCGTCCGGAGGGGTTGGCGGAGTCGGCATCGGCTTGTCCACGCAGCCCGGTTGCCACATTCTGGGCAGGTCGGGATTGCATGCCTTGGGCTTGTCCGGTGACGGCGGCACCGGTTTGTCGATGCATCCAGGTTGCCGCACCTTGGGCATGTCCGGATTGCAGGTGGGCGCCTCGGGTGGCGCCGGTTTCGTCGAGGTGACGCGCACCAGGTTTTCCGTCGCGGCGGTGTTGACCCCGTCGGACAGCTCCAGCCGGTACAGCCCGGCGCCCGCGTTTGCCCCAACCGGCCAGTGCTGATCGAGTTCGCCCTTGCTCTCATCGCACGGCTGGCCAGTCGGCGTTTGCTGCGGTGCGCCTATCATCCATTGGCAGCCGCTGGTGTAGCTGCCCAGCGCGATGCTCGCCGCAGCATCGGCGGATTGTCCGACCAGCCGGGCGCTGTAGCTGCCCTTGGGCCACCACCCCTCGCCGCTGACATGCACGCTTTGCGTACCGGCGATGACTATCGCCTCTCCGTCGCGCGGATCGAGCGGCAGCGCCCTGAGTTTGAGCGGACGACGCGCCCCGGCAATCCGTATCGTCGTTTCGGCCATTACGTCGGGCGTAGCGACCGAGCGCGCGGTGATCGTGTAGCTTCCATCGGGCAGCGTCTCCAGCAGCTTGAAGTCCAGAGTGTCGACCGGGCCGGACTGGTACAGCGCCTTCAAGTCGCCCAGGCGCGACATGCCGATTCTGACTTGCGAGTTGCGCGGGAATCCCGATATCCGGATCGGGATCGTCCGGCCCTGCATCTCCGAAGCCGGCGCCAGCACGCATGGTTTGTCGCAGACATCGTTGCTGACCGGCTTGTCTGGCTCTGTTTCGGCACGCTCGATGTTCAATTCGGTCAGCGCCGTGTTGTCCCTAGCATCGGACAGGCGCAGGCGGCGCTTGCCGCTCACGTTGTCGGGCAGCCGCGCGGAAATCGCCGGCTCGGACCGGTCCAGCAGAATGGCGTCCTTCAGAACCCTGTCGTCCAGATACAACACCGCGCCGACATTGCTCGGAAATCCTTTCCAGCGCACCGTGATGCGCTGCCCTGCCTGCAGCCGCTCCGGTTCGACGGCGATAGTGAACTTCGGCGCTGGCGGCTTGACGGTGATGCGGACGGAAGCCTTGTTCTGCGGCGCACTTTCCGCTTCCACCACAAGGCTGGGGGTGTCCTTCGCATACTCCGGCGATCCCCAGATGGTGGCCTTGAATGCGCCGCGGATGTCGGTCCTTTCGCTGAACGGGCCATCCACAAGCTTGCCGGTCTCGCCGTGCAGCACCCTGATTTGCGCCCGCACGCTGCAACCGAATCCCTCTCCGGCAATGGCCACGCCCTCGGTCTTGTCCAGGTCGAGCAGCGCATTGTCCGCCATCAGGCGCGCGACTGCGGCCTGTTCGCAAGTCTTGCGAATCGACATGCGCCGCTCTACCGTGTAAGGCCGATCGTTCTTGTCTGCCGGGTTGATCCACGCGCTGACATCGAGGTCGTCGACCGTATTGTCGCCCGAGAACGCGCGATTAACTTCATACGGCAAGGCAAGTTGCAGCGCAAATGCGCCATCCGCGCCGATGCGCAGCCCGGATTGCCGACCCGCTGGGGGGAACAACTGGACGCCGGAAATTGTGACCCGGCCCACTTCGCTTGCGGGCACAAATCCGCGGCCGCGCACGGTGATGGTGTCGCCGGGTCGGGCCGAAGCGGGCAGTTCGAGCGCCGGCATATTCGGCTGGGCGAGAAGCGTGACGGCGAGTTCGCCGCGATAGTCGTCGCTCGAGGTGGCGGGCGTGCAATCGCTGCAGCGCACGACTAGCTGCTGCGCGCCGACCGGCGTTTGCGCGGGCACGGTAAACGACCTGGTGCGCAGGCGCGGCTGGCCGCTGTTCTTGCGGTTCTTCTCATCGTCGTCGCAGGCCAGCGGACAGGCGTAGAACGAGAAGCGCTCGCCCAGACTGACGCCACCCAGTTCGGCGACATAGGATTCGCCGCCGCTCCAGGCCAGACCCGTCATTTCCAGCGTGAAGCGCGTGCCGCGCGCCAACTGGTCCGGCGCAAGCTGAGCTCCCGCCACACCGGTCTGCTTTTCCGTGATGCGCAACGCGAGCCGGTTCAGTTTCATAACATTGCTGGGTGGCGGCTCCGTCTTTTTGACGACCGTGAATTCGCCCAGCGGCACGGACACCCCGCCTATCATGCATTCGAATGTGGCATCCCAGCGGCCGGCTTCCGGCATGTCGCCCCAGCCGCTCAACCCGCCGTTCTTTACGCGCGCCCGCATGCCCTGGTCTCCAATGATCATTTGTTCGACGGTGTTGCCGAACGGCCGCGGATCGGCGCCGCTCTTGCGGAATCTGACGCAGCCCATGTAGCCGCCTTCGACCAGATGGCGGTAAGGGCCGCCCGTGGTGAAATAGAAGCGCGCCCCCTCCCGGCAGGGGCTGTCCTCGCATGTCAGGCGGATGCTGTCCGTATTGGGTTCGGGGTGCTTGCCATCCAGGATTTCCAGTTCGGCCACTGCGAACACATAGTCGAGCCCGTCGGGTTGCCCTACGACCGGCGGCCGGCTCTGGCGAACCACCATCTCCACGCCGGGCGGCTCGCCGAAATCGCCCGGCAATGCGGCCGGGCGCGGCGTGTTGCACTCGGCGGCCAGCGTCCGGTGGCACGGCGTGAGGCCGTAAAACAGCAGCTTGTAGCGGCCCGGCTTGATCGTCGTCGGCACCAGCAAGGCGGCGGCCACCGTGCCGTCCGGTTTGATGCTGAAGTCATCGAAGGGATTGAGTATGCCGGACAGGCCCGCAAAGGCGCCGTTCTCGTGGTACCAGAAAAAATCCTTCAGCACCGATCCGCGCTCGGCAGGAAAACCGCTGCCTTCGAAGGTAATGCGGTCTTCCCGATATGCTTTGCCGGGCTCGATGCACGGCAGGCTGTCGCGCAGATTCTGGCTCCACTGGGGAGCGACGCGGCCGCTGCACTGGATGCGCATGTCGGCTGCCTGCGCCCACAACGAACAGCACGCCAGCAGCAGCGCGATGCAGCTGCGGGCTATATGGCCGCCGATACGAACGGATCGGGTCATGTTTTCCTCCTTGGAGGTGAATTACGGCACGACGATAATTATCGTCCGTCCGCTGCGATAGACCGACAAGTGCGATGCAGCACCTGATTTCCGGTGCGCGAGCGCCTGTATCAGCTCCTGCGCGCCGGTCACGGCCTTGCCATTGACTCGTGTGATGATGTCGCCTTCACGCAGCCCCGCCTTCTCGGCGGGTGCGCCGGTCACGAGGCGGCGCACCCCGGCCCCTCGCAACGCCGGATTGCCTACGGCGCGCGCGATTTCCGGCGTCACGTCCATCGCTTCGATGCCGATTTTCGGATAATCGGGGGCCGGTTGCGCCTGTTCCGGTTGCGTCAGCCCTTGCAGCGCCTCCGCCAATGCCCCCAGCGCTCCGGCCAGATTCTCCGCATCGCCGCCTTCCCCTGCCGGCATATTCGACGAACGCGGTTCGGGCGGGGCCGATGGCGTGTAGTCCAGGCTGGCATTGACGTTCAGCGTTTGCTCCGCAGGCGTGGCCGGCACATGGACGGAGGCGACCGGGATGCGCTGCCGGCCGGAGTCGAGAAACACCACATAATCCTGGCCGCCCGCGGCTCTGCGGAAATTGGCGACGACGGTTTGCCTGTCCTCGGCATAGGCGCTGCCGGTAGAGCTGCCGGGTGGGGGCGTGGACGCGGTGGACGCGGCAAATTGCGCGGCCTGTGCGGCGGGCACCAGATGCGCGCTGTTTGCCCAGTCAAGATAGCCATCGCTGCGGTCGAAATTGAGCCTCACTGCAACCCATACCATGGCGCCGGCAGCACTCGGCTTGGCCGCACCGGATGCCGCGCTGCAGTCCTGGCACAAGTACGTCACCGTGTGGTGCCAGCCGCGATAATCGTAGTCGAACGTGATCTGGTTCCCGCCCGAAATCACGCCCGGTCCGCGTATGGTCGATTTCAAAAAATAGATGCGGTTGCCGTCGACGCGGTAAGTGCCTGAGGTGGAAGATTCCTGGTAGGTGCCGTCGGCCCGGATCGTGATAGGCGCAGCCAGCCGGCATGAGCCGCCGCCGCCCGAAACGTTATACGACCAGCAGCGATAAGAGCCGAACTGCACGGCCGATGCTGCCGCAGGCAACAGGAGCGCAGTCAATACGACTACTCGCAAGAGGCCGGATAGAAATACCAAGAGGGCGGAATAACTTGCGCACATAGTGCCTCCTGTTACCAATTACCCGCGCCCAAGATAGTGCTGGGCCGAATGCGGGTCAATACAAAGACCTTGGTATGCCCGGAACTATTAGACATTATGGCCGGGGGTGGCAACAGCTGAGTGCGGCATGACACATGCTGCGCATAAAAGCTGCTCGTCTATTCCCTTTAGTTTGTTACAGCACGCTGAAGTTATCCATTAAAATCTCCGGACTGTATTGAGGAATACCGACATGACCAACACCCACCGCTATACCCTGACCATCTCCTGCCCGGACCGCTCCGGCATCATCGCCGCGGTCACCGGCTTCATCGCACAGCACGGCGGCTTCATCGTCGAGGCGAGTTACCACACCGAGCAGGAAGCCCAGCGCTTCTTCATGCGCCAGGAGATACGCGCCGATTCGCTGCCGTTCGATGCGGAAGAGTTCCGCCGCCGCTTCGCGGTGCTGGCGCAGGAGTTCGGCATGGAATGGCAGCTCGCGGATTCCTCGATCAAGAAGCGGCTGGTGGTGCTGGTCAGCAAGCAGGACCATTGCCTGGACGACCTGCTGCACCGCTGGCGCAGCGGCGAACTGCTGGTGGACATTCCCTGCGTGATCTCCAATCACGAAGACCTGCGCAGCTTCGTCGAATGGCACGGCATCCCGTTCGTCCATGTCGATATGCAGAGCGACAAAGAAGAGGCGTTCCAACATATCGCCGCCCTGTTCGAAGAGCACCGCGCCGACGCGATGGTGCTGGCGCGCTTCATGCAAATCCTGCCGCCCTGGCTGTGCCAGCGCTATCCGGGCCGCGTCATCAACATCCATCACAGTTTTCTGCCGTCTTTCGCCGGTGCGAAGCCCTACCATCAGGCCCACCAGCGCGGCGTAAAACTGATCGGTGCGACCTGCCACTACGTCACCGACGAACTCGACGCGGGGCCCATCATCGAACAGGACACCGTGCGCATCGACCACGGCGACACACCGGACGACTTGGTGCGCTACGGCCGCGATATCGAAAAAACCGTGCTGTCGCGCGGCCTGCGCTACCATGTGGAAGACCGCGTGCTGGTGTGCGGCAATAAGACCATCGTGTTCCGCTAGGAAAACAAACCATCGAGCATCGAGAAGACTGAGCGCAATGAATCCAAACGACCGAACCCTGATCGAACAGAATGCCTTGTTCAACGGCATGGACCCCAAGACCTTCGACTACATGCTGGAGCACAGCATCGTGCGCGACCTAGCACCCGGCGAACGGCTGCTGCAACCGGATATCGAAAACCACCACCTGCACCTGATCCTCGAAGGCGCGCTGAACGTCTATCTGATCGCGCAGGAGTCGCAGGAACACATTTCGCTTCGGGCCGGTGAATGCGTCGGCGAAGTCTCGCTGATCGACGGCAAATATCCATCGGCCATCGTCGTCGCCGCCGAGCCGGCCCGCATCCTGTCCATCCCGTACGACACGGTCTGGTCGCTGATCAACAATTCCCGCGCCGTCGCCGGCAACCTGCTGGCCCTGCTCGCCAGCCGCCTGCGCAACGACAACCAGTCGCTCGTCGAAACGCAACGCTCGAAGATGCACTTCGAACATCAGGCCTCGACCGACGCGCTGACCGGGGTCCACAACCGCCACTGGATGGGCCGTGCCTTCCCGCGTGCGCTACAGCGCTGCTCGCACAACAAGCAGCCGTTCGCGATGATGGTCGTGGATATCGACCACTTCAAAAAGGTCAACGACACCTACGGACACCTGGTCGGCGACCTCGCGCTGAAAACCGTCGCCCGCTGCATGGCGGAGAACCTGCGCCCCCACGACCTGCTGGCCCGTTACGGCGGCGAGGAATTCGCCGTGCTGCTGACCGAAGCCGACCTGGAGGCGGCCAAGATGGTCGCGGAGCGGCTGCGCACCAAAATCGCCGCCGCCGAAATACGCACCGACAACATCTCGTTCCATGTGACGCTCTCGATCGGCATCACGCCGACCCAGCACGACGACAAGCTGGAAAACCTCATCCACGAGGCGGATCAAGCGCTCTATCGCGCCAAGCAGATGGGGCGCAACCGCGTCGAGGTGTTCCACTGACGCGCAACGCGTCGGCGGCTTCTTCGCACGTGCATATCCGCGCCCACGGAATCTTTTTCGCCCGTGCTTGTCGGATACCCGTTCCAATTCGCTGACCCTTACGGATGGCCGTTCCTTCCGCACCAACCCACATAGGCAACTACTCCATCGTCGAGCAGATCGGCACCGGCGCGAGTTCGGATGTCTTTTTGGCGCTGGAGGAAAAGAAGTTCGTCACCGTCGCACTCAAGCAACTGCGCAAGACCTGCCGGACCGAGCCTTACCGCAAGCTGATGGCGAACGAGGTCGCGCTGGTCGGCAAGCTGCAGCACAAGAACATCGTGCGCCTGCTCTCCGCCCACCTCGACGACAAGAGCGGCCCCTACGTAGTGATGGAATACGTCAAAGGCGTGCCGCTGGACCGGCATCAGCACGGCGACACGCTGCTACCGGCGAACACCGTGATCTCGGTCGTCGAACAAGTCGCCAAGGCATTGCAGTACATCGCCACTCAGGGCGTGGTGCACCGCGACGTGAAACCGGAGAACATCATCATGATGCCAAACGGCCAGGCCAAGCTAACCGACTTCGGCTGCGCGATTTCGACCGGGACCGCCGGCGAAATGGTCGCCGGCAGCCTCGCCTACATGTCGCCGGAACAACTGGATGGCGAACCGCTGGACGAACGCGCCGACATCTACTCGCTGGGTGCGGTGCTGTACCGCTTGCTCTGCGGCAGGCACACCTTCGAGGCCGACAGCGAATTCGACGCGCGCATCGCGATCCTGAATTTTCCTATCACGCCGATAGGCAAATACCGCCAGGGCCTGCCGCCGGCACTGATCGCCGTGATCGACCGCGCGCTGAAAAAAAACCGCGACTCACGCTACGCGAACTGGAACGAGTTCATTCGCGAACTCGGCAACGCCGCCCATGAAATCCGCATGTCCGACTACGACGTGGACCTGTACCGCGGCTTCAGTATGTCCACCCAGTCGGCGCTATCGCGCTTCATGTCAACAGATCGCGATTTTTCCCGCAGCGGATTCTCGCGCAGCAGCATGCCGGATTCGTTCGGGGGATAGATACCGAACTAGAGGTTATAACGAGCCGCAGCACTTGTAGGGCGCCTTACGCGGGTTGAATTCACCGGCCTGCGCGGCTTTTCGCGCAGGTCCGGTGGAATGATGGGTTAGCGAATTTAGAACTGAACATCTTTCCCGGTCTTAAGGATCAATTCCTCCGCTATAAATTGAAGCAGAGGAGCTTCACTGAGCAAAATCTTTTCTTGCCCGGAAAAAGGAATGAATCGAGAGATTTCACCTTCCTTGTTATGAACGAGGGCGTTTCTGATGTGATAAACCCGTGCGGCGATAGTTGGGAATAGCTGATTGTCTGAGGTGTCTATGCGAAGAGGCTCGCCAAATACTTCACGCTCCTCAGTGTAATGCGGCCCATTGTTGCCCTCATAGGTGGCAATCCATTGGCGAACGGAATCTTTGTCAAGATACTGCTCCAATGCAGTTTGCAGCATCTTGGTTTTCTCCTTTGGATCGTAATCTCAGTCGTGGAAGATATCGAACGTAATAAAAGACGTAAGCTGTTCGAAGCCGACATGGAGTTGGCTGTAAAGAATAGTCAGCCGAGTTGGGAGCAATTGACCGCTATTGCTTCGAGTCGCGGCCTTAACAATACGGTTATTTTTTGGTCATTGCAGGATACCCTTCGTGAAATCCTAACGGGCCGAAATAGCGACCTTAAACCACACCAGTCTGTTATTGAGGGATACCTCTCAAAGCTGAGAGAAATTGAACCATTCGAGGGCATACCAAATGAAATTCGCCTTCACTTGGAAAGAGTAAAGGAACTGCTTCCAAAAGGACCAGATTTACTTCAGCCGCTGACAAGCCAAATTCGTGACTTAGTATCAGTGAACGAAAAAGATAGGCGGCAACAAAAATACTACACGGTTGGCGGATTCTTTGTTGGTTTCGTGGGTTTGCTATTCGCAGCCTTTACCTACTTTTACCCAAACTCTGGTAGCACGCCAGCGCAGCACTCGTCTGTTGGGGTAGAAAACTCCTCACCGGCTACGGCTGGTAGTTCGCTTTCTAACCCTTCGGTGCAGGGGACGCTGCGCGATAAAGCCGCGCAGCGCTCCTGACCTCCACGTTAGCGAATCATGACTACACCCACGGATGTCAAAACTCTGCTACGCGCTCTAAACCCGACGGAGGTAATTTCCGAGGGGGACGATTTCGTCGTAACAATTGGTAGCACTGCGATCAAGATTATCGGTGCGGATGTAGATGCTTATCTCACAGCCAAACCATCCCTTGCCCACACCTCTGACACTTCCCTTTCCGCCCCCGGCTATCAAGAGCAGGTTGTAGATATACAGGGCCGAGGCCCCTTGTCTTGGCGGCTATTTCGGGAATCTGAGGAACTTTCGTTGAAGCACCCGAACAACGGCTTCGAAATTACCGTTGGCCCGGTTTCTACCAACCTCGTCTTTTCCCTCACGGATTCTGACGCCATCGCCAAGGATCTCCGCAGAGCAGTAATGATGCGTCGCAATCCTTACCGGGAAAAGGAAAACCTCAATCTTCGCGACCTGTTCTCACGCATCATTTCAGTAAAAATTCGCGCGCCGTCTGGTCACGCTCTATTTAACAACTCACGACAACTTCGCGCCCTCGCCGAAGCAAGCCTGTATCACATTGCCTTTGGATATGGCGTGAGTATCATCCCGATTCAATCTTGGGAAAGATCCTTCTACTCATTAGAAACGCGGAAGAAGGAAGTAGTGCAGTTTCCGCTTCGCACTTACAACTCAGAGTTAGTCGCCTATTACCAACTCGCGCTCGGGGCGGAAAGCTTGATCCTTTCGTACTTGGCGCTTTATAAAATTCTTGAGTACTTCTTCACATCTGCCGCAGAACATGTGTTGTTCGACCGCGTTAAGGAACAACTCGTCGCGCCAGACTTCTCTCACCTAAAAACAGGCAAGCTCAGAGAGCTGACAAAGACCATTTGGCGGTTCGACCAAAAAATGGACGAACGAAAGAGGGTCAGTCCGGAATGCTGCGCAAAGCAGTCAATATGCCCCCAATACATAATGACCGCTAAGGTTAAGGGTTGTCGGATGTCAGCCCATCGACTGCGGCGTGGTCAGGATACGACAGAACGTTCCGGGCTGACGTCGGGCAACCGCTCCAAGGAGGAAACCGCGTGAGTTACCGATGCACTTTGATCAGCGTGCGGGCTATGGGGATTAGATGGTTTGCACTGATCGTTGAACGATCGGCCTGCCTGATCAGCAAGTGCATAAATGTGTTCGGGCAGCCAATGATGAGCTTATTGGCCTGAACGCAGTGGTTGCGTGCCGGTGTCGTTGCGCCGTTATTGCGACACGACACAAAGCAGCAGCTTGCCGGCCCAGACCGGCAACACGTTGCAGGGTCGTAAATCGCCGCTACGTTCATGGCGGCCCCCGCAGATGAGGTGGTACCCGTATCGGTTGGATGCGTGCCAGTGTTTCGATCACGCGCATCGCAGCACCGCAGTGAGGGCAGACGAAGATGGGCTGGACAGCTTCGCTTGGCGCATCGATCACTTGGCCGATCAGCCGACATTCCACCTATCCTCTTTTGGCCCCTGCCCCTGCTCAGTTCTCATCCAAAAACGGATTGAGTAATACAGCCCCGCTGCGTTGAACATCGCGCACATTTCGCGTAACCAGCGTCAGCCCATGTTCGAGCGCGGTGGCGGCCAGCAGGCCGTCGATGACGGGCAGGGGATCGGGCGAGTTGAGGACTCCCCAGCGTTGCGCGATGTTTTCGGTGACGGCCAATATGCGGCCCTGCATCAGGGTTAACACGTCGTTAAGGCGCTGTTCCAGTCGTGCGGCTTGGGTCGGGTCGCGTCGTTTCAGGCGTTCTATGCCTTGGCGGATTTCTCCGACGACCAGCACCGAGAGGAACAGTTCGTCCGAGTTGCATTGGCTGTACCAAGTTCTGACGCCGATATTCGCCCGTTCGCCTTTTTGCAGTTCGGACAGGATGTTGGTGTCGATCAGGAAGCCCATTCCGGCGTCTCCCGTCCCAAATCGTGCGGACGCGCGATGTCCGCTTCGCTCATGCCTTCGGTTACGGAGGCAAGCAGGGGTTTGAGGTTGCGGTCAGGCGTCGGTGCGAGCGGCGCTTGCGAGAGCAGCAGCACTCGCAGCGGCACGCCATCCGGGACGCTGTCGGGCAGACGGATGGTGTGCTGGTGGGCGGTGGCCTCGAATTCTATTGCGTGCATTGCGACCTCCTTTGCGGCGTTTGAAACAGTTGCTGGTTAGATTCGGGCGGAGTATGCATCCTGTGCGCTCGTTTCGCCAGAGCAGAGGTATTGCCGTCAGATATTCAGGCGTTCGACGACAGGAAACGATTGGGGCATCACAATTATTTTCAAGCCGGCAAGGGGACACCCTAACCCTCGCCGCACTGATGGTTAATATGCCGAAATGCCCGGATACATTGAACGTCGGTACCTGGCACGAAACGGAAGTAATCAGGTCTTCACGTAAACAGCTGCTTCGGCCAAAAAGCCGCTACTCGCAGCAAACAAGATGGTCGTGATCAATGTGTCGAAAGCATCAACCCGCCACTATCCGCAATCCGGCAGTCCGTTCGGCGATGGGACGTTCCTGACCAAAGCCGACCACTGGCGAAACTACCGTCCACAACACGCCATTGGCGGTGCTCAAGACGAACTTGGCCGTGCCGTTGTTGACCATATCGAACAACCGCGACGGATTGCGGCGTTATGCCTTGGCAATCCGACACCAGTCCGAAACTCAACCGCGTACAACCGTCACCGAACATGGCGCATAGGCGATGACTTGACGCGCCACCGAACCCAGCAGCCAGCGCTCGAACAGACTATGTCCACGATGACCTATCACAATGTGATCTATGTCATGGTCTTCGGCGTACAGCACGATACTCTCGGCGGGATGGCCGACCATCACCTCGAAGTGAGCCGTCAGTCCTGCGATTTGCGATTTCAGCGGTTGCAACAAATGGGTGTAATGACGGCGCGAGTTATCGATAACGGCCTCGGTTTCCACTTCCGAGCCAAACTCCGGCGGTCTAGCCACCGCCAGCACATGCAGTTCCGCTCCGTACTTTTCCGCCAAGTCTATGGCGAGGTTGAAGGCTGCCTTGGCCGAGTCCGAACCATCGTAGGCGATGAGCAGTTTTTTAATCATGGCGGTCTCCTTAGTTGTTCGTGCCTTTTTCATCGGCCTGCTTCAGCAGATGCCGGGGCAGGAAGAAAGCATTGGCGATGAGCGTGGGTATCACCGCGCTGCCGATCACCGCCGCGACCAGCGCCGAATACTGCGCCTGATCGATCAACTGGTGAGACAGCCCGAACAGCGCCGAGATGGTGCCGAAGGTGAGACCGGTGGACATCAGCAGCGTGGTGTGCATGCCTTCCTGCCTGGGCGAGCCGTAAGCCCGCGTCACCGGATAGACCCCAGCCACTTTTGTCGCCATCTTCATCAGCAGCAGTGCGACAAACGCCAACGGCGCGGCGACCAATGCGGGCAATGAAACCAGCGCGCCGGCACGAATGAAATAGAACGGCGTGAGCAGGCCGAAGGTCAGCGTGCGCAGCCTTCGCACCAGCGCGTGATCCTTGCCTACCGTGCCCGCCAGCACCATGCCGATGAGGTAGGCCGGCAGCACCGCCTCGCTGTCTGCCCATGTCGCCAATGCCCCCATGCCGAACAAACAGACCATGAGGAATTTGGCTTCCAGCTCCGATGGGCGTCCGCCATAGCGTTTGAAGAAGCGCGGCACGATCCACGGCAGGACGAAGAAAGCGACTGCGCCCACACCGATGAAAACCAGCGTCTTGTAGGTAAACGGCGCGAAGATCAGCCCCAGCGCCACCACGGTGGCCAGATCGGTGATGAAGCAGGCCGCCAGCACGGTCTTGCCGTAGTCGGTCACGTTGAGGCCGAACTCCAGCATCACCGCATACACCACGGCCACCGAGGTGGTGGACATGGCGATGCCGGCCAGCCAGCTTGCATCCACGCTCCAGCCCAGCCCCCAGTATGCGAGCGCAGTACAACCGAAAAAAGGCGCGGCGAAACTGACGAGGCCGATGGCCGTGGCCTGCTTCCATTGCCTGCGAAACACGGCGGGATCGAGTTCCGCTCCGGCGAGAAAGGTCAGCAGGATGGCCCCAGCCCCGGAGAGGAATTTAATCCAGGTGGCATCGCCCGCCAGCAGTGCGCTGCCCAGCAACACGCCGATGAGAAGCTGCGCGATGGTGCCGACGACAATCTCCGAAAGTGCCGTCGCCACTCGCAGCCAGATAGACAGCAGCGAAGCCAACAGCGCCAGCCCCAGCCACAACGCAGCCTGTGCCCAGATTTCGGTCATGGGAGCCCCTTTCGTTATGCTGCTTCGCTGTTGGTCACGCCATATTCGACGGGCAACCTGACATAGAACAAGGTCAAGCCTTCTCTCTGGATGAGTTCCAGCAAGCGCGCGGCCTCATCGTCGGTAACGATGAACTCCACCGCCACCGGCAAGTCTCCAGCCAGCTCGAAAAAATGATCTTCATGCAACACGCCGTGGCGTCCGAAACCGGCGATGGCCTTGAACGCCGAACCGCCATGGATGCCCAGACTCTTAGCCTGTTCCAGTAGCCACTCATACACCAGCGTATGTTGATGGTTGCGGTTCTCGTGTACGTAGAATCTGAGATAAGTGCCTTGCATGATTCTTTCCTCCGTCAGTCAGACTGCCTGGATGTGAACGCGCCGAAAGTACCCTGTTGCACGGGCTCACCACATCGCTATGGTAGCGGGGAATGAGGGGGGTGTGGCAGATCGACTGACTGTCAACGCGCGGCAATCGACAAGGCAGGAGCTGTGTCGGCGTCTTCGAGGCAGGCAAGTCCGGCGTTGTTCCCCTAAGACATGGTTGATGGGCGAGCCGTTGTATCATCCGGCGGACAGCCGCTTGGGTTAACAAACTTCATTTGCCGGGAGCTCCACTATGGAACTGCATCAGTTTTTTCTCTTTCTCGCGATCATCCTGATCTCGGCGCGGCTGCTGTCAGAGACGGCGGCGCGCTTCGGCATCCCTTCGGTGATCGGCGAACTGCTCGCCGGTCTGCTGATCGGCCCTTCGCTGCTGGGCTGGGTGTCGCCGGACACGACGATGAAGCTGTTGGCCGAGATCGGCATCATCTTGCTGCTGTTCGAAGTGGGCATGGATACCAATCTTTCGCGGCTGGCGCGTTCCGGTAGCAAGCCCTACGTCGTCGCGCTGGTCGGCTTCACGCTGCCGTTCGCGCTCGGCTACGGCGTCAGCGCATTCATGTTCGGTCTGCCCAATCTGGTCGCATTGTTCATCGGCGGCACGCTGACGGCGACCAGCATAGGCATCACCGTGCGCGTGCTGGACGACCTCGGCAAACGGCATACCGACGAGGCGCAGATCGTGCTCGGCGCGGCGGTGCTGGACGACATCCTCGGCGTGCTGGCGCTGGCCTTCCTGTACCAGTTCGCGGTGGAGCAGGAGGTGTCGTTCCAGGCGCTGGGCGAGGTGAGCCTGTACATTCTGCTGTTCATGGTGCTGGCGCCCATCGTCGCCAAACTGGCGGCCGCGGTGATCGACCGCCTCGACCAGCACGCCGCTTCGCCCGGCCTGTTGCTGACGATGGCGCTGTCGCTGATCCTGTTGTTCTCCTGGCTGGCGCATGCGGTCGGCGCGCCTGAGATCATGGGCGGTTTCGCCGCTGGCCTGGCGTTCAGCCAGCACTTCGGGCTCAAGTTTCCGATGGGAAGGACGAAGCTCATCTTTCAGCCCAGCCCGAAACTGGCGCACCGGCTCGAAGAGCAGATGCGCCCGCTGATCCACACCTTCTCGCCGCTGTTTTTCGTGATGGTCGGCGTGTCGCTCAACCTGAGCGCGGTGGATTGGGGATCGAGTTTCGTGTGGCTGCTGGCGGGCTCGCTGCTGCTGGTCGCTTTTGCTGGAAAATTCGCGGCGGGCTTTTTCATCAAGGAGCCGCGCAACCATCAAGTCGCCATCGGTCTGTCGATGATCCCGCGCGGCGAGGTGGGCCTGATCTTCGCGCAACTGGGTTTCAGTCAGGGCATATTGAACGGGGAGCTGTATGCCGCGATGCTGATCGTCATCGCGCTGACCACGATGGCGCCGCCGTTCCTGCTCAAATGGTTCTACGGACGGAACGCCTGACGCAGTTATAATCGCCACTTTCTTCAATCACACTCCGGCAACGACATGAATACTCTGATCTGCGGCTCCATGGCTTACGACACCATCATGGTGTTCCCCGACCACTTCAAGAAGCACATCCTGCCCGAGCAGTTGCACATCCTGAACGTCGCCTTCCTGGTGCCGACGATGCGCCGCGAATACGGCGGTTGCGCCGGCAATATCGCCTACAACCTGAAGCTGCTCGGTGGCAATCCGCAGATCATGGCGACGGTCGGCGACGACTTCATGCCCTACGCGAAGCGGCTGGAAAAGCTGGGCATCTCGCAGAAATATATTCGCCATGTATCGGACAGCTTCACCGGTCAGGCCTTTATCACCACCGACCTCGACGACAACCAGATCACCGCGTTCCATCCGGGCGCGATGGGGTTCTCCGAGCAGAACAAGGTGAGCGACGCCAGCGACGTCAGCATCGGCATCGTGTCGCCGGACGGCCGCAGCGGCATGATCGAACATGCCGAGCAGTTCGTCGAAGCGGGCATTCCTTTCGTGTTCGATCCGGGCCAGGGCATGCCGATGTTCTCCGGTGACGACCTGCTGCGCTTCATCGATCAGGCGACCTACGTCACCGTGAACGACTACGAGGCCAAGCTGCTGCAAGACAAGACGGGCAAGACGCTGAAGCAAATTGCCGAGCGAGTCACCGCGCTGATCGTCACGTTGGGTGCGGACGGTTCGATGATCTACGCGAACGGCAAGGAGATCGCGATCCCGACGCCGCAGCCGGCATCCATCGTCGATCCGACCGGCTGCGGCGACGCCTACCGCGCCGGCCTGCTGTACGGCATCCAGAGCGGCTGGGACTGGGAGATCACCGGCCGCCTCGCGTCGCTGCTGGGCTCGATCAAGATCGCTAGCCGCGGCGGCCAGAATCATGCGCCGACGCGCGACGAGTTGAAGGCGCAGTTCCAGCAGCACTTCGGGTCCGAGTTGCCGCTGTAAGCTATGCGTAACGCACTGCTCGCCATCGCGTTGTTGCTGGCCGGTTGCGCCGGCAATCCCGAGAGCGTCGGCAGTCGTTCCGCCGACAAGCCGAAGGATGTCGTGCAACTCGGCGTGATCGAAGCCGTCACGCCCATCGAGCTGGACGACAGCAGCTATGCGGGTGCGAATGTCGGCGGCGTGTTCGGCCAAGTCGGCGGTGCCAGCGGCGGCGGTCGGGGCGGGGCGGTTGGCTCGATACTGGGCGGCGTGCTCGGCGGCACGCTGGGTCATCAGGCCGGCATCGCCACCAAGCCGGGACTGGAGATCTGGGTCAAGCTGGACGAGAGTGGAAAGAGTGCCTACGTGATGCAGCCGGGCAAGCCCGACGCATTCAAGGTCGGTGACCGCGTGCGCATCGTCCGCAAGGACGGAGGGGCCCGCGTAGAGCCGATTCCCGTCGAGACGCCGGTCGATCCGGCGAAGGCTCAGCCCAAACCCTGATGACGGACTGGGTTGCGATATCCGCCGCGATCGGCAGCGCGACCGGGCAGCCCTTCCAATACGAAAGCCATTCTTCCGTCGGCGGGGGTTGCATCAATCAGACCTGTAGCTTGCGCGGCCGCGATGGCCGCGACTTCTTCGTCAAACTCAACGCGGCTGACAAACACGAAATGTTTGCGGCAGAGTCCACCGGACTCGAAGCCATCGCCGCGACCGGCACGGTGCGGGTGCCGCAACCGGTGACGCACGGGCTCTGCGGCGCGCAATCCTTCCTGGTGCTCGAATATCTCGATTTGCAACCTCGCGGGAATGCCGCGCAACTCGGCGAACGACTTGCCGCAATGCACCGTTGCACCTCACTCCCCCTCCCTTGCAGGGAGGGGGTTGGGGGGAGGGTAGACATTCTGCACTCCGGTGCTTCTACCCCCATCCTAGCCTTCCCTGATGAAACTACTAGCCAATCGATTAAGCCCGCAAGCGGGCAAGTCGCTGGTTACCTGCAAGGGGGAAGGAATGAAGATGCCGCATCTTGCTTCGGCTTCCCGCACGACAACTTCCTCGGCACGACGCCGCAGCTGAACGGCTGGACGGACGGCTGGCTGACGTTCTGGCGCGAACGCCGGCTGGGCTACCAGTTGCGTCTGGCGGCGCAGAATGGCCACGGCGGAAATCTGCAGAAGTTGGGCGAAAGATTGATGGATGCGCTGCCCGCGTTCTTCGAGGGCTATGCGCCGCAGCCTTCGCTGCTGCACGGCGACCTGTGGGGTGGCAACCACGGTTATCTGGCGGACGGCGCGTCGGTGATCTTCGATCCTGCCGTCTACTACGGCGACCGCGAATGCGACCTCGCGATGACCGAGCTGTTCGGCGGCTATGGCGCGGACTTCTATGCCGCCTACCGCGCGAACTGGCCGCTGGATGCGGGCTATGCGGTGCGCAAGGAACTGTATAACCTGTATCACATCCTCAACCATGCCAACCTGTTCGGCGGCGGGTATGTGAGGCAGGCGGAACAATCGATGCACGCCTTGCTCGCGGGAGTTTGACGGAGCAACCAGGCTTGCCATGGACCGCCCTTGCCCAAAGCGCGGAATGGTAATAGTCTCCGGCTCATGTCTAAGTCCTGATTTCTGCATGGATTTTACGCGGCAACGGAATATGGAGGAAAACATGAATGCCCCATATCAAAATCCAGCAATAGGCGCTGCTCTGGCGCTGTTCGCGCTCGCGTTGCCCGCTGCCGCGGAGGACGCGCCTGAATTCACGGTTGCTTCGAATGTGGGTGTCGTCTCCGACTATGTCAGCCGTGGCTTGCAGTTGAACTGGGGGAATCCTGCGTTGCAGGGCGGCGTCGATGTCATGCATCGCAGCGGCTGGTATGTCGCCGCATGGGGCTCGCAGGTTACCGATAACTTCTATGCCGGCGGCGCGCTGGAGCTCGACTTGTATGCCGGCCATCGCGGCAGCATTGGCGATGCGCTCACTTACGACGCCGGACTCGCCGCTTATTTCTATCCCGGCGCGAATTACCGCAAGGCTGCTCCCGTCGGCGCGTATCCGGACAAGCGTTACGACACGACGGAGGCGGTGTTCGGCATCACCTGGCGCTGGCTCAATCTGAAGTATTCGCATTGCCTAACTGACTACTACGGTTACGACGACCGCACCGTGCCGCTTTCGGTGTGGAATAGCGGCGTGTTCGGCGGCGTCGATGCGGGTAAAGGCACGCGCGGTTCCGGTTATCTGGAAGCGAATGCGAATTTCAATCTGGGCGACGCCTACACGCTGGGGTTGCATGCGGGACATCAGTCCGTCGCCAACAGCAGCAAGCTGAGCTATAGCGATTACAAGCTCGGCATGACCAAGGCATTTGCCGATGGATGGACGGCGTCGCTTGCCGTGACGGCCACGCAAGGCGCGGAGCTTTACAGGAATTTCCTTTCCGTCGCCGGCAACGGCAAGACCGCGAACGTCGATGGCGTTCACTGGCTGCTCGGCGTCAACAAGGCATTCTGATGAGCCTGTCCATCAAACTATTGCCTTCCAGCATCAAAACCGTACTGCTGATCGGCGCGGCCGGCATACTCGTCGGCACGCTGGGCATACGTCTGGCGACGGAGCTTTACTGGATACGATTCTTCGACAATCTGCACTGGACTTCCGGCACTGCGGCGGCGGCCATCGTCGCCTGGCTAAGTATCAGGCAGGCCGCGCCGGAAGACAGCAGGGGGCTGTACTGGATCGCGCTCGGACTGAGCGGCTATGCCATCGGCCAGATACTGTGGGACATCCAGACGGCGATAGGCTACGCCGAGTTCCCCGCACCTTCAGACTTGTTCTATCTCTGGCTGGGGCCTTGCATCACGGTGGGGCTATTGCTGGAGATACGCAACCACGCTTCCGGGGCGGACAAGAGAACCCTATGGCTGGATGCGCTCACCCTGTCGGTGGCGATGCTGACGCTCATCTTGGTGCTGTATCTGCCCAAGCGCGGCGAAACTCCCTTGCTGCCGTTGCTGGTGCTGATCGCCTATCCAATCACGCTGTTCGTCGCCGCGCTGACCATGCTCACGATGATTCCGGCGCTGCGCCTGCGTTTGGGCTTCAGCCTGATCGCCTTCCAGATCGCGCTGGTGGCGACCGCGCTGAGCTGGATGAACTGGAACTTCATGGCGCTGGACGGAACGGCCATCGACGGCACCTGGTTCAACATTTCGTTCTCCGTCGCGGTGTTGCTGCTCGGCTTCAGCCTGACGCAATGGAAGATGGAGACGAACGACGATCCTCGCTGGGACCGGTGGTGCGAAGGGGTATTGCGCCTGCTTCCGCTGATTACCGTGATGGTCGCTTCGCTTGCCGTTGTCCTGTCGCATACGCTGGCCGGCTTGCCGTTCGTCGTGCAGACGACGGCGGATATCGGCTCGGTGATTGTCATGATTCTGGCCATGATCCGGCAGGGCACATTGTTGAAAGAGCGCGACGAGTTGCTGGACGCGCAGAGCGCGTTGCTGCAAAGCCAGAAAGAACTGGCGCATGAACGCGGCCTGCTCAAGTCGCTGGTGGGCACCATTCCAGACCTGATCTGGCTCAAGAATCCCGAAGGGATATATCTCAGTTGTAATCCGCGCTTCGAAAAGCTGTATGGCGCAACGGAGCAGGCAATCGTCGGCAAGTCGGACTACGATTTTGTGAGCAAAGAGCAGGCCGATTTTTTTCGTCAGCATGACCAGAATGCAATAAATGCGGGCGGCCCGACTATCAATGAGGAATGGCTGACCTTCGCCAGCGACGGTTATCGCGGCTTGTTCGAAACCATCAAAACGCCGATGTTCGACGCCGCCGGGAAATTGATCGGCGTATTGGGTGTCGCCCGGGATATTACTCAGCGCAAGCGGCTGGAGGAAGAGTCGGAACTGGCGAGCCGGGTCTATCAATCCAGCAGCGAAGCGATCATGGTGACAGACGCCGGGAACCGCATCGTCTCCGTCAATCCGGCGTTCTCGGCCATTACCGGCTACTCCCGCGAAGAAGTGCTTGGCCGCAGTCCCGGCATCCTGAAGTCGGGCCGGCACGATGCGGCATTCTATGCCGATATGTGGAACACGTTGCTGACAACCGGGCGCTGGCAAGGCGAGATATGGAATTGCAGAAAGAATAAATCCGTCTATCCCGAATGGATCTCGATGGGCGTCATCCGCAATCCGGATGGTTCGATTCGCAACCACTTGGCGCTGTTCGTCGACATCACCGAGCGCAAGCAATCGGAAGAGCTGATCTGGAGTCAGGCGAATTACGATCAGCTCACCCAGTTGCCGAACCGTCGACTATTTGCGGATCGCCTGGGACAGGAGGTGCGCAAGGTGCATCGCACCGAACACCAGTTGGCGCTGCTGTTCATCGATCTGGACCGCTTCAAGGATGTCAACGACACGCTCGGCCACCAGGCCGGCGACGTGTTGCTGATCGAGGCTGCGCGCCGGATCTCGGCTTGCGTGCGTGCGGCGGATACCGTGGCGCGGCTTGGCGGCGACGAATTCACCGTCATCCTTCCCGAAATCACCGACACCGCCCACATCGACCGGGTGGCGCAGGCGATAGTCTCCTCGCTGGAAATGCCTTTCGTTATCGGCGGCAATACCGCCTATGTTTCCGCGAGCATAGGCATCACCGTCTGTCCGGGCGACGGCGAAGATGTGGAGACGCTGCTCAAGAACGCCGATCAGGCGATGTACCAGTCCAAGGGCGAGGGACGGAACCGCTATTCTTATTTCACTCCGGCGTTACAGAAAAAGGCCGTCGATCGTTCGGCCATGGCAGCCGACCTGCGCCTTGCGCTGTCGCGCAAGCAGTTCCGCCTGCACTTCCAGCCCATCGTCGAGCTGGCGACGGGGAAGGTGTTCAAGGCTGAGGCATTGATCCGCTGGATGCATCCCGAGAAGGGCCTGATCAATCCGGCGGATTTCATCCCGCTCGCCGAGGAGACCGGGCTCATCAGCGACATCGGCGACTGGGTGTTCGAAGAGGCGATCATTTGGGTGCAGCGTTGGGCGAAACTGATCGAATTCGATTTTCAGATCAGCATCAACAAATCGCCGGTCCAGTTCCAGGATGCCCCCACGCGCGACTACTGGCTGCAACATCTGAACAAGCTCGGGCTTTCCGGCAAGAACGTCAATATCGAGATCACCGAAGGCTTGCTGCTGGAAGAGAACGCTCGCGTGGCCGACAAGCTGCTCAAATTCCGCGATGCCGGCATCCAGGTTTCCATCGACGATTTCGGCACCGGCTATTCGGCGCTCTCCTATCTCAACAAGTTCGACATCGACTATCTGAAAATCGACCAGTCGTTCACCCGCCAGTTGGCGCCGGACTCCAATGACCTCGCACTTTCCGAAGCCATCATCGTCATGGCGCACCGGCTGGGTTTAAAAGTGGTTGCCGAAGGTATCGAGACCGAACAGCAGCGCGAATTGCTGCGCAAGGCGGGTTGCGATTTCGGCCAAGGCTTCATTTTCTCGAAGGCGCTGCCGCCGGAAGAATTCGAGGCTTATCTGCTTAAACAGAACTCGAAGGAGTGAACTGTTGCGTGCTATCGTGGTGCGGCGCGGCAGCGATACCCCGCCCGGTTAAACGAAGCTACCCGTTCGCCCCGAACATCATCCTCTTCGCGACAAACTTCTTTGCGAACGGCAGACAGTCCAGCAGCGACAACGAAGCCGCCCGTACTGGCGTCAGCAGCGGCAAATCGTTCGAGAACAGCCGCACCAGCCCGTCGGTGAAATGGATGCCGGCCTCGCGGTCCATGCGGCGGCTGTTGCGGTAGGCGGCGAGCATGGATTCCGTTCCCAGTTCTGCGGGTCTGGTGTCGAGGACGACCTGCGCCAGTTCCCATGCGTCGCGCACGCCCATGTTGAAGCCCTGTCCGGCGACGGGGTGCAGGGTTTGCGCGGCGTTGCCGAGCAGTGCGGTATGCGGCATGGGCGTCTGCTGCGGCGCGCGTTTCAGGCCGAGTTGGAAGCAGGTGCGCTTGCCGACGCCGGTGAATGCGCCGACGCGGTCGCCGAAGTGGTGGTGCAGTTCGGCGAGGAACCTCGCGTCGCTCCACGCCAGCATCTCTTGGGCGCGCTCGTGCGGTGCGGTCCACACCAGTTCGTAGCCGTCCTGAAACGGCAGCAATGCCATCGGGCCTTGCGAGGTGAAGCGTTCGAACGCGGTGTCGGCCTTGAATGCGGCACAGGTGACATGCGTGATCAATGCGCTCTGGTCGTAGTCGCGCGTCTCGGGCGGGAATTGTTGCGCCAGCAGGCGACCGCCGTCGGCGACGACAGCGAGGCTGGCATGCAGTTCGTGTTCGGCGCCGTCCAACTGATAGCGGATCGCGGCATGGTTCGGTTCGCCCTTCAGTTGGGTGACGGAAGCGCCGTAGATCACCTTCGCGGCGGAGGCGCGCATCGCGTTGTCCAGCGCATCCTGCAGCACCGGATAGGGCAGCACGTAGCCGAGTTCAGGCACGTCGAGTTCGGCGGCGCGCAGCACGGCGCGGCCGAAGCTGTGGCGCTGCGATACGTGGATGGTGCGTATCGAGGACACCGGGTTCAGCTTGTTCCATATGCCGAGACGATCGAGCAGCAATCGGGTTCCGCAGGACAATGCCAGCGCGCGCGCATCGTTGCTGGCTTCGGCCTTGCGCGCCTCCAGCACGCGGATGTCCAAGCCGCTGTCGCGTAGCGCGAGGGCCAGCGCGGCGCCGACCGGGCCGCCGCCGATGATGCCAATATCGCAATGCTCGATGGCATCGCAATGTTCAATCGTGTCGGACTGTTCGATAGTGGCACAGGGTTCAGTCATGGCGCATGATCTCCTCGATGTCTGCAACGGTCTTCGGCGCGTCCTGCGTCAGCACTTCGTTGCCGCTGGCGGCGACCAGCACGTCGTCCTCGATGCGGATGCCGATGTTCCACAGTTCCAGCGGCACGTCGTCGGCCGGGCGGATGTAACAGCCGGGTTCGACGGTCAGCACCATGCCGGGTTGCAGCGGCCGCCAGTCGGCGCCGGTCTTGTAGTCGCCGACGTCGTGAACGTCCATGCCCAGCCAGTGGCCGGTGCGGTGCATGTAGAAGCGCTTGTAGCTCTCGGTCTCCAGCACCTCGTCGAGGCTGCCGTGACAAAGCTTGAGATCGACGAAACCCTGCGCCAGCACGCGTAGCGCGGCCTCGTGCGGGGCGTTCCATAGTACGCCGGGCAGCGTCGCGGCGATCGCGGCATCCTGCGCGGCGAGCACCAGTTCGTAGACATCCTTCTGCGCAGGCGAAAAGCGTCCGTTGACCGGGACGGTGCGCGTGACGTCGGAGGCGTAGCCTGCGAGTTCGCAGCCGGCGTCTATCAACAGCAACTCGCCGTCCTGCAGTTGGCAGTCGTTGTCGACGTAGTGCAGCACGCAGGCATTTGAGCCACTGGCAACGATGGAGGTGTAGGCCGGATGGCGCGCGCCGTGGCGGCAGAATTCGTGCAGCAGTTCGGCTTCGACCTCGTATTCGTAGCGGTCGGGCAGGGTGTAGCGCATCGCGCGCCGGTGCGCCTGCGTGGTGATCGCGGCGGCGCGACGCATGATATCGAGTTCATTCGCGTCCTTGATCAACCGCGCCTCATGCAGCAGCGCACGGATATCTCGCAGTTCGTCCGGCGCGCGCACGCCGCTGCGCACCTCGGCCTGTACTGCGGCGCGCAGTTTTAGCAGGCGCTGGTCCCAGGCGGCGTCCTTGCCCAGCGGATAGAACAACGTCGGCTGGTTGCCCATCAGTTCGATGAGCTTCTCGTCGAGCTGCTCTATGATGTAAGCGGCGCCGAAGCCGAACTGCTCTTGCGCGGCCTCGGGGCCATGGCGGAAGCCGTCCCAGATCTCCCGCGCCAGATTTTTGTCGCGGCAGAACAGGATGGATTGCGGCTCGACATCGTTTTCCTGACTGGCGATCAACACCAGCACCGCCTCGGGTTCGGCGAAGCCGGTCAGGTAATAGAAGTCGCTGTCGTGGCGGTATTCGTAATGCGTGTCGCCGTTGCGCGCGACTTCCGGCGCGGTCGGGATGATTGCGATGCCGCGCTGCATTCTGGTTAACAGGCGGGCGCGACGTTGGCTATAGGGGGTGTGATCGAAGTTCATGATGCATTCTGCTGCGAACGTATCCGGTTGTCGAGGTCGGCGAGGCGTTGCGGCGTGCCGACGTCCACCCACCAGCCGCGATGGTGTTCGCCGCCGACGCAGCCCGAGGCGATCCGCTCGCGTAGCAGCGGGCCCAGCGGTGCGACATTGCCTCGCGGGATATGGGCGAACAGCTGCGGGCGATAGACGCCGATGCCGCTGAAAGTGAGCTTGGGCAAATCGCCGGCCGGGACGAGGCGTCCGTCGCGCAGGTGGAAGTCGCCGTTCGGGTGCTGTTCGGGGTTGTCGACCATCACCAGGTGCGCGTCGTCGCCGCCCAGATTTGCCGCAATCGCGGGCAGGCGCGAGAAATCGTAGTCGCAGAACACGTCGCCGTTGATCACGGCGAACGGTTCGTCACCGAGCAAAGGCATCGCGTTGGCGATGCCGCCGGCGGTCTCCAGCGCGCTGGCTTCGGGCGAATAGCGGATGTTTGCGCCGTAGCGGCTGCCGTCGCCCAGCGCGGCCTCGATCAGGTGGCCGAGATGGGCGTGGTTGACGACCAGTTCGGTGATGCCGGCGCGCACCAGTTGTTCGATGTGCCAGACGATGATGGGTTTGCCGCCGACTTCGAGCAGCGGCTTGGGCGTGTGGTCGGTCAGCGGCCGCATCCGCTCGCCTCGCCCTGCCGCCAATAGCATCGCCTTCATAATGGTCAGGAAGCTTGTTCAGCTTGTGCGCGTTCCAGCTCCATCAGCAGAACCAGCAACGGCTTGAGGTCGATGTAGCGCTCGCAGGCGGCGCGCAGATATTTCATCACCAGCGGCATGTCCTTCAGATAGCCGGCCTTGCCGTCGCGGTGATACAGCCGCGCGAAGATGCCGAGCACCTTGATGTGTCGCTGCACGCCCATCATTTCGTAGTCGCGGTAGAACTCGCCGAAGTCGTCGTGCACAGGCAGGCCGGCACGGCGCGCTTTTTCCCAGTAGGGGATCAGCCAGTCGATGATGTCGGCCTCTTCCCATTCGATGTAGGCATCCTTGAACAGCGACACCAGATCGTAGGTGATCGGGCCGTAGACGGCGTCCTGGAAATCCAATATTCCTGGATTGGGTTCGGTCACCATCAGGTTGCGCGAATGGTAGTCGCGGTGCACGAAAACCTGAGGTTGCGCGAGGTTGTTGGCGACGATGCGGGTAAAGACCTCTTCCAGCTTGGCCTGTTGTTTGGCGGTGAGCGTCACGCCCAGATGTTTGGCGATATACCACTCCGGGAACAGGTTCAGTTCGCGGCGCAGCAATGCTTCGTCGTAGGGCGGCAGTTCGTCTTCGCGCGAGGTGCGCTGGATCTTGAGCAGCGCGTCGGTGGCCGCGCCGTACAGACGTTTGGCGTTGGCGATGTCGCCGCCGGCGAGCGCTTGCGCGTAGGTAGTGTTGCCCAGGTCGGACAGCAACAGAAAGCCCTGTTCCAGGTCCAGTGCGTGTATATGCGGCACATGGGTGCCGGCCTCTTCGAACAGCCGGGCGATATGCAGGAACGGCTGGCAGTTTTCGTGTTGAGGCGGGGCATCCATGACGACCAGCGTGCGGCCGTCCGCGAACGTCGCGCGAAAATAACGGCGGAAGCTAGCGTCGGCGGAGGCCGGGGCGATGGCTATGGATTCGTTTGGATACAGGCCTTGCAGCCAGTCGGTCAGTTGTTTCAGGCGTTGCATAACGGGATTTTCCGATGGTCTTAATGGTAAACTCGCGCAAGTTTACCATTTGACTCTCGTTATGCGGTTCAGTCTCAAGCCCGTGGTTCTTTCTCTGCTCTGTGCGTTCGCGCACGATGCGGTCGCGAATGCCGATCTGCTGGCTTTACGCATGGACAAGACCTTTATGGCGATGCCGGAGTCCGGTCAGGAGACACCGGCATTCGTCGAGGCGGATCGTCTGGAGGGCAAGAAAGACAACCAGATCGAGGCGACCGGCAAGGCGGTGCTGCGCAAGCGCGGCCAGTCGATCCGCGCCGACCGGCTGCTGTATTCCCAGGATACCCGCGATCTCGACGCACTAGGCTCGGTGGTGGTCGAGCAGGAGGGCAACACGATGAGCGGGCCTCATCTCAAGCTCAACCTCGACACCAACGCCGGCGAGATGGAGAAGCCGGTGTTTTACCTGATTGAGAACGATGGGCGCGGCTCGGCCGATGTGATGCATTTTCACGACAAGTTGCATTACACGCTGGACAAGGCGACTTACACCACCTGTCCCGCCGACAACGAGGACTGGCTGCTGAAGATGCGGGGACTCGAACTGGATCGGAATCGCCAGATCGGCACGGCGCATCATGCCTGGGTCGAGTTCATGGGGCTGCCTATCCTGTATTCGCCGTGGATGGACTTTCCGCTCAACGACCAGCGCAAATCCGGCTTCCTCGCGCCGGTGTTCGGTGGCACCACCAAGGGCGGCAGCGAGGTGACCGTGCCGTATTACTGGAACATGGCGCTGAATCGCGACATGACCATCGCCCCCCGGGTGATGGCCAAGCGCGGGGTGCTGCTCAACAACGAGTTCCGCTATCTGGAGTCGGGGTATGCCGGCGAGTTGCATCTGGATGTGCTGCCGGATGACAGGGTAGCGAAGCGCAGCCGCAGCCGTATCGGGGTGTCGCACAGTCAGGCGCTCGCCCCCGGTGTGAGCGGCTATCTCAATCTGACCAGTGTGTCGGACGACAACTATTATCGCGATCTGGCCGATTCGGTCAGTTCCACTTCGCAGGCCAATCTGTTGCAGGAAGCCGGACTCGACTATAGCGCCGGCTGGTGGAATGCCGCGTTGCGGGTGCAGCGTTACCAGACGCTGCAGGACCCGGCTGCGCCGATTGTGGAGCCCTATAAGCGTTTGCCGCAGATCGCCGTCAATGCGCAGCAGAATTACTCCTCCGCTGCGTTGGCTTTTGCCGGCGAGTATGTGGATTTTGCCCATCCCACGATGGAAAATGCGCAACGGCTGGTGCTGAATCCAAGCGTGACCTATCCGCTGATCAGCCAGCCGGCGTTCTATCTGACGCCCAAGGTTGCGCTCCACAGCACCTATTACACGATGGGGGGCAATAACGCCCGAGCTTTTACCTCTTCCTCCCGAACCTTGCCCATTCTGAGCATGGACGGCGGCGTCGCGCTGGAGCGCGACTGGAGCCTGTTTGGCAACGATTACCTGCATACGCTGGAGCCCAGGGCTTTCTACGTGTATGTGCCGTACAAGAACCAGGACCAGTTGCCGAACTTCGATTCGGCGCAGGCCGATTTCAGCTTTACCCAGATGTTCACCGAGAACCGCTTCTTCGGCAGCGACCGGGTTGGCGATGCCAATCATGTGACGCTGGCGCTGACATCTCGCCTGCTGGAGCAGGCAAACGGCACGGAGCGGCTGAGGGTCGCGGTGGGCGAACGCTTCAGCTTCAGTACGCCGCAGGTCAATCTGGTTGCGCCGACCGCGACGACCAACAAGTCCGATATCCTGCTGGCGGTGAGCGGACGCGTGACCGATGCATGGTCGCTGGACAGCGAATTCCAGGTCGATCCCAACCAGTCGCACACCCAGCGCTATAACGTTGCCGCGCGCTACCTTCCCGAGGCCGGCAAGACGCTCAATTTCGGCTACCGCTTCATGCGCAATACCTTGCGACAGATCGATGTTTCGGGGCAATGGCCGCTGTCCAGTCGCTGGCACGCGGTGGGGCGCTGGAACTACTCCTTGCAGGATGCGCGCATTTTGGAGGCGATTGCCGGGCTTGAGTATAATCAAAGCTGCTGGACGTTCCGCCTGGTGGCGCAGCGCTTTACGGTCGGCACGCAGCAGATCAACACCGGCTTCTTCCTGCAACTGGAGTTGAACGACTTCGTCAAGGTCGGATCCGACCCGCTGGACTTGCTCAAACAGAGCGTGCCCGGTTATATCAAATTGAACGACAGGCCAGCCAACGATACGAGGCAGCCTTTGCGCTGATTACGGAAAGAACAAAAATGCGAATGAGATCCCTGATGATGTGCGGCACATTGCTGGTATTGCCGCCGGTCCATGCCGCAGAGCCGGCGCAGAGCGACGAGCCGGTAAAGATTCTTCCCGCAGCGCGCGACCCGCAGAAGCAGGTTGCGGTGATTGACGCCGTGGTCGCGGTGGTCAACGACGACGTGATTACCCGCCGCGAACTGGATAGCCGGTTGAATGCGGTGGTGCAACAGTTGAAGAGGCAGGGCACGCCGTTGCCGGAAACCGATGTGCTGGAGAAGCAGATACTCGAGCGCATGATAGGCGACCTGTTGCAGGCGCAGTTTGCCAGGGAAAGCGGCGTGCGGGTGGACGATACACAGCTCGATCTGGCGATTTCGCGCATCGCGCAGCAGAACGGATTTCCGTCGCTGGCGGAGTTTCGCGCCAAGCTGGAAGCGGAGGGCGTGGACTTCAAGCAGTTCCGCGAGGAGATCCGCCGGGAGATACTTTCCACGCGGTTGCGCGAGCGCGAGGTCGAGAGCAAGCTGGTGATCGGCGACAGCGAGGTCGATAGCTATCTGGTCAACAAGGCGAAGATGGGCGGCGCCGAGCAGGAACTGCATCTGGCGCATATCCTCGTGGTGGTGCCGGAACAGGCCAGCGCCGAAAAGATTCAGGCGGCGCGCGACAAAGCGGAGCAGGCATTGGCGCAGTTGAAGGGCGGCGCGGATTTCGCACAGGTCGCGGCGGGCTCCTCCGATGCCAAGGATGCACTCAATGGGGGCGACCTCGGCTGGCGTCCTGCCGACCGCATTCCGCCGCTGTTCCTGACCGCGTTGCAGGAGTTGCAGTCGGGGCAGACGACGGTGGTGTTGCGCAGCCCGAGTGGTTTCCACATCCTCAAGTTGATCGAGCGCCGCAGCGGCAGCGCGCCGGTGGTGATCACGCAGACCCATGCGCGCCACATCCTGATTAAGACCAGCGAGATCGTTTCGGATAATGAAGCGAAGAAGCGCATCATGGAAATCAAGGCGCGCATCGAGGCGGGCGCCGATTTTGCCGAGCAGGCCAAGCGTTTCTCTCAGGACGGCAGCGCCCAGCAGGGCGGAGATCTGGACTGGCTGTCGCCGGGGCAGACTGTGGCCGACTTCGAGGAAGCGATGAACAAGTTGCAGCCCGGCATGGTGGGCATGACGCAGACGCAGTTCGGCTGGCATCTGATTCAGGTGATCGAGCGGCGCAACACCGATATCAGCGAGCAGCAACAGCGCCAGCAGGCGCGTCAGGCGATCGGCAGCTTCAAGTCCGAGGAGCTTTATCAGGACTGGCTGCGCCAGTTGCGCGACCGCGCCTTCATCGAATATCGCCTCGAAGAAAAAAACTAGCCGGTGAGCAATACCCTCCTTTCCGCACCGCTGGCGATCACCGCCGGCGAACCCGCGGGCATCGGTTCCGATCTGTGCGTGCGCCTCGCGCTGGAGCCGCCCGATTTCCCGTTTGTTGTTATCGCCGACAAGCATCTGTTGCAACAGCGCGCCGCGCAACTTGGCGTGAAGTTGCAATTGCAGGACTATGTGGCCGGACAGGCCGTGTCATCCGGCGCATTGCCGGTGGTTCATGTGCCGCTTACGGCCCCCTGCAATGCCGGCGTGCTCGATGCGGCGAATGGCGGCTATGTGCTGGAAACATTGCGCCGCGCATTGCAGGGCTGCCAATCCGGCGAATTCTCCGGCATGGTCACCGCGCCGGTGCACAAGGGCGTCATCAACGATGCCGGTATCCCGTTCACCGGCCACACCGAATATCTTGCCGAACAGACCGGCACGCCCTTGGTGGTGATGATGCTGGTCGGCGGCGGCATGCGCGTCGCGCTGGCGACCACGCACCTGGCGTTGCGCGAAGTGCCGGACGCGATCACTGCGCCGCTGCTGGAAGAGGTGCTGCGCATCATCCGCCGCGATTTGCAGCGGCGCTTCGGCATCGCGCAGCCGCGCATTCTAGTCGCGGGGCTGAATCCCCATGCGGGTGAAGGCGGTTATCTCGGGCGCGAAGAGATCGAAGTGATGATCCCGGTGCTCGACCGCCTGCGCGCCGAGGGCTTCGATGTCAGCATCCCGCTGCCCGCCGATACGCTGTTCACACCGCACAAACTGGCACAATGCGACTGCGTGCTGACGATGTATCACGATCAGGGCTTGCCGGTGCTTAAGCACGCCAGCTTCGGCCAAGGCGTGAACGTCACGCTGGGCCTGCCCATCATCCGCACCTCGGTCGATCACGGCACCGCGCTGGATCTGGCCGGAACCGGCAAGGCCAATGTCGGCAGTCTGCTGGAGGCGATCAGGCTGGCCGCGGAGATGGCGAAATACGAAAGACTCGGAATCCCGCATGAGCGCGCATAAAGCCAAGAAAAAATTCGGACAAAACTTCCTGGTCGATCAGCAGATCATCGCCGACATCGTCGCCGCGATTCGTCCAGAGCCCGACGACAACATGGTTGAGATCGGCCCTGGCCTTGGTGCGCTGACGCGCCCGCTGCTGAAGCGGCTGAGCCATCTGCATGTGGTCGAGATCGACCGCGACATCATCGCGCGGCTAGAGCACGACTATCCGCAGAGCGATCCAAACCGCAAGCTGACGATACATGCCGGAGACGCGCTGGCGTTCGACTTCGCGACCCTGCCCGCGCCGCTGCGCATCGTCGGCAATCTGCCGTACAACATCTCGTCGCCGCTGCTGTTCCACTTCGCCGCCTACACCGAGCGCGTCACCGACATGCACTTCATGCTGCAGGACGAAGTGGTCGAGCGCATGGTCGCCGGGCACTCGACGCCGGCCTACGGGCGGCTGTCGGTGATGCTGCAATACCGCTTCTATATGGAGAAGCTGCTGGACGTGCCGCCGGAATCGTTCCGTCCCGCGCCCAAGGTGAATTCCGCGATCGTGCGCATGATTCCCTTGCCGTCCGCGGAGATCGCGGTGAAGAACGAGAAGCTGTACGCGCAGATCGTCAGCGCCGCGTTCGGCCAGCGCCGCAAGACGCTGCGCAACACCTTGCGCGACCATCTGGACGAAGCGGCCTTCGTCGAACTCGGCATCGATTCCCAGTTGCGCGCCGAGAACCTGGCGGTGGAGGATTTCATCCGGGTGGCGAATTACCTGAACGACCAAGTATAGAGTGGATCGAGCGTAGGGGATAAGCGCAGCGCAATCCGCCGCAAGGTTTTGAAGCAAGACGCTCCGCTTATATAGGGTAAAATGCCCGCCCAAGCGCATCATCACTGCCCCAAATATGTCCGAATCCTTCCCCTTAGTAATGAGCTTCGCCGCCACCGACCCGAGCGGCGGCGCGGGCTTGCAGGCCGATCTGCTGACCATCGCCAGCATGGGCTGCCATCCGCTGTCGGTGGTCACTGCGATCACCGTGCAGGACACCAGTGGTGTGGACGACATCATGCCTATCGATGCCGAATGGGTGGAGGATCAGGCGCGTGCGATGCTGGAGGATGTGCCGGTCGCGGCGTTCAAGATCGGGCTGCTCGGCAGCGTCGAGAATATCGCGGCTATCGCCGAGGTGCTGGCCGACTATCCCGACATTCCGCTGGTGCTCGATCCGGTGCTGGCCTCCGGTCGCGGCGACGAGTTGGCCGACGAGGATATGCTGGACGCGATGCGCGAACTGCTGATCCCGCAGACCACGATCATTACGCCGAACAGCATAGAGGCGCGCCGGCTGGCAATGAACGACGACGAAGACGACGATCCGAGTCTGGACGAGTGCGCGAAGCGTCTGCTGCGCATGGGTTGCGAATACGTGTTGATCACCGGCACCCACGAGCAGACGGCCAAGGTCGTCAACACGCTGTACAACGAACACGGCATCGTGCGCAGCGACAGCTGGGCGCGCCTGCCGGGCATCTATCACGGCTCCGGCTGCACGCTGGCCTCGGCGATTGCGGCGCTGCTGGCGCAGGATGTGGATGTGCCGGAGGCGGTCAAGGAAGCGCAGGAATACACTTGGCAGGCCTTGAGCGCAGGCTTCCGTCCGGGCATGGGCCAGCATATTCCAGACCGCTTGTTCTGGGCGCGCGGCGAAGAAGATGCGCCGGAACGCACAAATTAAAGGCCTGTACGCGATCACGCCGGACGAAGCACATACGGCGGAATTGTTGTACAAGGTGCGGCTGGCGCTGCTGGGCGGCGCGAGCGTGCTGCAATACCGCAACAAACAGGCCGATGCCGTGTTGCGCGCCGAGCAGGCCGGCGCATTGCGCAGGCTGACCCACGAGTTCGGCGTGCCGCTGATCATCAACGACGACGCGGCGCTGGCGCGGCATGTGGAAGCGGACGGCGTGCATCTGGGCGGCGAGGACGGCTCGGTGGCCGAGGCGCGCGCGCTGTTGGGCGATGCCGGGATCATCGGCGTGTCTTGCTATAATCGCCTCCCGCTGGCGCAGGAAGCGGTGCAGCAAGGGGCGGATTATGCGGCGTTCGGCGCGTTCTTCCCATCCGGTGTCAAACCCGAAGCGATTGCGGCGACGCCCGAATTATTGCGACAGGCGCGGCATGAGTTGAACGTACCCATCGTTGCGATAGGCGGCATCACCGTGCAGAACGGTGCGCAGTTAATCGAGGCAGGCGCGGATGCGCTGGCGGTGATCTCGGCGGTGTTTGCCGCGCCGGACATTCAGGACGCGGCCAGGCAGTTTGCAGATTTGAATTATTCCCGAAACAACAGTTAGAAAGACGCAACATGACTTCGCACAACCAGCAGCTATTCGACGAATCCCAGAAGATCATCCCCGGCGGCGTGAATTCGCCGGTGCGCGCGTTCAAATCGGTCGGCGGCACGCCGCTGTTCTTCAAGCGCGGTAAGGGCGCCTACGTGTGGGATGCGGACGACAAACGCTACATTGACTACGTGAATTCCTGGGGCCCGATGATCGTCGGCCATTGCCATCCCGACGTGGTCAAGGCGGTGCAGGATGCGGCTGCCGAAGGTCTGGGTTTTGGCGCGCCAACCGCCAGCGAACTGGAGATCGCCGAACTGCTGTGCAAGATTCTGCCCAGCTTGGAGATGGTGCGTCTGGTCAGCTCCGGCACCGAGGCGACGATGACGGCGATCCGTCTGGCGCGGGGTTTCACCGGCCGCAGCCGCATCATCAAATTCGAGGGCTGCTACCACGGCCATTCCGACGGCCTGCTGGTCAAGGCCGGCTCGGGCGCGCTGACCTTCGGCCAGCCTAGCTCTTCCGGCGTGCCCGCCGAAATCGCCGCGCTGACCACGGTGCTGGACTACAACGACGCCGCCGGTCTGGAGAAGGCCTTCGCCGAATACGGCGACGAGATCGCTGCGGTGATCGTCGAGCCGGTCGCCGGCAACATGAATCTGATCCTGCCGAAACGCGAGTTCCTCGACGCGATGCGCAGCCTGTGTACCAAGCACGGCGCGGTGCTGATCCTGGACGAAGTGATGTCCGGCTTCCGCGTCGGCCTGCAGGGCGCGCACGGCCATTTCGGCATCAAGCCGGACCTGATCACGCTGGGCAAGGTGATGGGCGGCGGTCTGCCCGCCGCCGCGTTCGGCGGTCGCCGCGACATCATGCAATGTCTCGCCCCACTGGGTGCGGTGTATCAGGCCGGCACGCTGTCCGGTAACCCGGTCGCGGTGGCCGCGGGTCTGGCCACGCTGAAGCTGGTGCAGGCTCCCGGTTTCTACGAGCGCTTGACGAAGATCGCCAAAGACATGACCGAAGGCATCGCCGCCAGTGCCAAGAAGCACGGCATCCCGTTCAGCGCGCAATCCATCGGCAGCATGTTCGGTCTGTATTTCAGCGAAAATGCGCCGACTTCTTATGCCGAGGTGATGGCCAGCGACAAGGCCGCGTTCAACCGCTTCTTCCATGCGATGCTGGATGAGGGCGTGTACCTCGCACCGTCCGCGTTCGAAGCCGGTTTCGTGTCCGCCGCGCACAGCGATGCGGACATCGCAGCGACCATCGCTGCCGCCGACAAAGTCTTCGCGGCCTGGAAATAATGGGACTTTTCTCTAAGGCGGAGTTCTACACCACCGTCAACCACATGAAAGATCTGCCGCTGCACGGCGGCAGGGAAGTCGCGTTCGTCGGGCGTTCCAACGCGGGCAAATCCAGCGCGATCAACACGCTGGCAAACCATGTGCGGTTGGCCTATACCAGCAAGACGCCGGGGCGCACCCAGCACCTGAATTACTTCTCGCTGGGTGCGGACAAGTTTCTGGTGGACTTGCCGGGCTACGGCTACGCCAAGGTGCCGCCTGATGTGCAAAAGCACTGGGAAAAGCTGCTGGGCGATTACTTGCAAACCCGCGAGGAGCTGGCGGGGTTGGTAGTCATCATGGATTCGCGTCACCCGCTGACGGCGCTGGACGAGGGCATGTTGGAGTGGTTCGCGCCGACCGGCAAACCGGTGCATGTGCTGCTGACCAAGTCCGACAAGCTCAGCCGCCAGCAGGCGACCAAGACCTTGCTCGAAGTGAAAGCCTACCTCAAGGAACATTTTCCGAACTGTTCCGTGCAATTGTTCTCCAGCCTGAAGAAGCAGGGCACGGAAGAGGCAGAGGCGGTGATCGCGGGTTGGCTTGCGGCAGAAACAGATTCAGCCGAGTTAGAGTAGACGAGGCTGGTTCGGGCAGGAACAAAATTCAAAGGCCTGATGAAACTACTAGCCATTCCACTAGGCCAGCAAAAGACGCTAGCCAAGTGGCTGGTTATAAGCCAGCCAAGGCGCACGATGGGAAACCGCCGCGCCGCATACTAATGTATGCAAGCAAGGTTTTTCGAGGGCAACGCCGTATGACGACGGTATTTGGATTTTGGGGGCAAAAAAATGCCCCCGGCGTACCGGGGGCAAACATCTTAACAAGGTTAAGATTACACGCTCAGGGAGGAGAAACGTGGAACGATTCATCATCATTCACGCGTTGAGATAAGCGTTTCCTAACTTAGTTCCAAAGAAAATAAAATTTTTCAGGAAAAATCATGCAGACACTCGGACAATACCCCCACAAACGCATGCGCCGGATGCGCCACGACCAGTTTTCGCGCGACCTGATGCGCGAGCATGTACTCACACCGGCGGATTTCATCTACCCGGTGTTCGTGCTCGAAGGCGAGAACAAGGTCGAGGACGTGAAGTCCATGCCGGGGGTGCAGCGCAAGACGCTGGACCTGCTGCTGAAGGACGCCGAGCAATGCGTGAAGCTGGGCATACCGGTGATGGCGATCTTCCCGGTGATCGAAGCGCCGCTGAAGAGTCTGGATGCATGCGAGGCTTACAACCCGAACGGTCTGGTGCCGCGCGTGGTCGCCGCGCTGAAGAAGAGCTTCCCCGAACTGGGCGTAATGACCGACATCGCACTCGACCCCTACACCAGTCACGGACAGGACGGCCTGATCGACGACAGCGGCTATGTGCTGAACGACGAGACCATCGCTGTGCTGACCCGTCAGGCGCAGTGCCATGCCGCAGCAGGTGCGGACATCGTCGCCCCTTCCGACATGATGGATGGGCGCATCGGCGCGGTGCGCGCGGCGCTGGACGCCGACGGCCATATCCACACCCGCATCATGGCCTACTCCGCCAAGTATGCCTCCAGCTTCTACGGCCCGTTCCGCGACGCCGTCGGCTCCAGCGGCAACCTCGGCAAGGGCAACAAATACACCTATCAGATGGACCCCGCCAACTCCGACGAAGCGCTGTGGGAAGTCGGTCTCGACCTGCAGGAAGGCGCGGACATGGTGATGGTCAAGCCCGGCATGCCCTACCTCGACATCGTCCGTCGCGTGAAGGATGAGTTCAAAGCGCCGACCTTCGTCTACCAGGTCAGCGGCGAATACGCGATGCTCAAGGCTGCCGCGCAGAACGGCTGGCTCAACGAACAGGCCTGCGTGCTGGAATCGCTGCTGGCGTTCAAGCGCGCGGGGGCGGACGGGATACTGACCTACTTCGCGATCGATGCGGCGAAGTGGCTGAAACAGCAGGATTGAGGATAGCGGACTGAGGGGCGGTTAAACCCCGTCTTCGTTAGAGCAAACATGTCTCATCGCCAATCAATCAAAGAATCGCTTGCCCTGATCTTTCGGGGCATAGACATGCTAAAGAGCCAGTTTCCTACCAAGGCATTTACTATCGACGGTCGTCTTGTCGGAGACCTTGGAGAAATCATCACATCTCTTGAGTACGACCTCACACTTTACGACGTACAGGCCGCTACTCACGATGGCGAGACCTCTGATGGGCGGAAGGTTCAGGTGAAGGCTACATTTAAAGACAAGCTCACCATTACTGCTATCCCAGAGTTGTACTTGGGATTTCAGTTGTCGAAGGACGGTACATATCGCGAGATATTCAATGGCCCCGGTTTTGTTATCGCTGAGCAGTTTTCTCACCGAAAGGGGATCGGCGAGAAGCAATTATCTTTCCCAATCGCTACGCTTGAACAACTTTCTAAGACGGTCGATTCAATGCAGCGTGTTCAAAAACGCAAGCTTAAGTAGGGCGCAATAACCAACGGGCATTGCGCCGTATGGAATCTCTACCGGTTGTTGAAAAACGTAGCGAGGATGATCAGATGCAAGGCGCACGGAGCGCAGGAACCGGAATGTACTCAAAGTTTGCCGCTACGCGCCCCGGATTCCGAGCACCGCGCAACGCCGCAGATGGTCACCGCATAACCAGCGACTTGGTCGTTGTATTTTGACGGCCTAGTCGAATGGCTAGTCGTTCCATCAGTAGTTTTTCAACAATCGGTTAAGCCAGCAGCGCTTCCACTGCCGCAATATCCCCATGTGTCTCAGGATGGCGGCTGCCGCTGTGGCGGGCGTTTTCGGGCAGCACGACGATATGCGTCTGGATGCCGGATTCGGCAGTCAGCGTGTAGCTCGGCACGCTTTCCTCGCGCCCGTTTATCTTCACCCGCCATTCCCCGTCCTCGAATTCCAGCTTGTGTTTCAGCAGGAACAGCAGCACGGCTTTCATGTCGTCCGAGAACAGTATCAGGTTGATGTCGGAGTGCGCGCCGGCGGTGCCGCTCAGCACCGAGCCGGTCAGGTAGGGGTGGAAAGTCGACAGCAGACGCATGGTGTTCAGCGCTTCCTCGCGCAGTTGGCGCAGGGCGGCGGGATGGCTGTCTTGCTGGTACAGCGCACGGTAGCTGTGCAGCGCGTCGTCCACTTCCTGGTTGCCGGGCAGGTGCTGGGTGTCCATCGCGCCGAGTTGTTTGGCCGCCTTGCGTTTTGCCTGTGCGTGGTCGGTGATGCCGCCTTCGGCCATCAGTTTGGCGGCCAGGTGCGCGATTTGTTCGCGCATCAGATCGCGCTTGTGTCCGCGTTCGTGGTTCATCGCTTCAGAGCAGCTGGTCTTTGAGGGTTTCGGCGGGCCGGACTTCACTGCCGGCGGACGGCTGGGGCGGCAGCGATGTTTCCGATGGGACATTCTCCTGATAGAAGTAATCGCTCAGGCTACTGTTTTCGTCGAGCTGTCCTTGTTCGTTGATGCGCACGGTCGCGATGCCTTCCGGCGTGGCATAAACGGCTTGCGGCACCTCCTTGAGCACCTTCTCCATATAGCCTATCCACATCGGCAGGGCCGCGCCGCCGCCGGTCTCCTTGTCGCCGAGGCTGCGCGGCTGGTCGAAGCCCATCCACGCGACGCCGACGATGGTGGGCTGGAAGCCGCAGAACCATGCGTCGATTGAGTCGCTAGTGGTGCCGGTCTTGCCGGCCAAATCCACGCGGCCCAGGCGCATCGCGGAGGCGGCGGTGCCGCGGCGGACGACATCTTGCATCATGTTGACCATTGTGAAGGCATTACGCACGTCGATGACCTGTTCCGCGCCTTCGCCAGCGATCATCGGCGCATGGCGGCTGAGCACTTTGCCGTTGGCATCTTCGATGCGTTCGATGAAGTAGGGTTTGACGCGGAAGCCGCCGTTGGCGAATACCGAGTAGCCGGTCAGCATCTGTAGCGGAGTCACCATGCCGGCGCCCAGCGCCATGGTCAGGTAAGGCGGATGCTTGTCGGCGTCGAAGCCGAACTTGGTCAGGTAGTCCTGGGCATATTGCGGGGTGATGGATTGCAGGATGCGGATCGAAACCAGATTTTTGGACTTGGTCAAAGCTTCGCGCATGCGCATCGGCCCTTCGAATTTGCCATCGTAGTTTTTCGGTTGCCAGGGTTCGCTGCCGGTTTGTTCGGCGTCGAACATCAGGGGCGCATCGTTGATTACGGTGGCCGGGGTGAAGCCCTTTTCCAGGGATGCGGAGTAGATAAAAGGCTTCAGGCTGGAGCCGGGTTGACGCCATGCCTGGGTGATGTGGTTGTACTGGTTGCGGTTGAAGTCGAAGCCGCCGACGAGAGCGAGGATTGCACCGTTGCGCGGGTCGCCGGAGACGAAGGACGCTTCGACCTGGGGCAGCTGGGCGATCTGCCAGAAGCCCTTTTCGTCTTTCTGGAGTCGAACGACGGAACCGGGAACGATGCGCTGGTTGAGGGCGACCTTGTCGCCGAGCGAACGTTGCACAAAACGCAGGCCTTCTCCGGCGATCTCGGCGACTTCTCCTCCTTTGGTGTACGCGCGGACTTGCTTCGGCGAGGCGGCGAGCACCACGGCAGGAATCAGATCGTCGTTGTCGGTAAAGTCTTGCAGCGCTTCTTCCAGTATTTCGTCACCGCTGCCGTTGCGCAGGTCAACGAAGCCTTCCGGTCCCCGGTAACCGTGACGGCGGTCATAGTCCAGTACGCTCCTGCGCACGGCCTGGTAGGCGGCGAGCTGATCCTGCTGGCGTATGGTCGTGTAGACCTTGAATCCTTGGGTATAGGTGTCCTCGTGGTATTGGTCGTAGACTTCCTGTCGCACCATTTCTGCAATGTAATCCGATTTGGTGCCGAATTCCTGATTGCCGTGTTTGACCACGATGGGCTGCAACTGCGCAAGCCGCAACTCGTCGTCGTCGATATAGCGCAGTTCGTGCATGCGGCGCAGCACGTACATTTGGCGCAGTTTTGCGCGTTTTGGGTTCACTACCGGGTTGTATGCGGACGGGGCCTTCGGCAGGCCCGCGAGCATTGCGGCTTCGGCGAGCGAGAGTTGGTTGAGCGGTTTTCCGAAATAGACCTGGGCCGCAGTAGCGAAGCCATAGGAGCGCTGGCCGAGATAGATCTGGTTGAAGTAAAGCTCGAGGATTTGGTTCTTACTCAGGTTGTGCTCGATCTTGAATGCGAGCAGGACCTCGTTGAATTTGCGGGATAGCGTCTTTTCCTTGGACAGGAAGAAGTTGCGGGCGACCTGCATAGTGATGGTGCTGGCCCCCTGCTTTGCGCCGCCGGAAGTGAAATTCGAAATCGCGGCGCGGAGCACGCCCATGTAGTCCACCCCGCCGTGCTGATAGAATCGGTCGTCCTCGGCAGCCAGGATGGCGCGCTTCATGGTGTCCGGCACCTCGGCGATCCGGACCAGCGCCCTGCGCTCTTCGCCGAATTCGCCGAGCAGCGCGCCGTCGGCGTTATAGACGCGCAACGGAATTTTGGGGCGGTAGTCGGTGAGCGCTTCCAGGGAGGGTAGAGTCGGATAGGTCAGCATCACGGCCAGTGCGAGTAGAATCGCGGGCAGCAACAGCAGGGTCAGCGAAATAAGAAGCGGGAGTAGCCAGCGGCGCGAGAGCATGTACGATTGTCCAGAAGCCAGTGATAACCGGCCGAATTATATAGCTTGTCCGGGATAAATAACTCCCCAGAAATAGCTTTACACGATTTATAGTTATTGCTAGGATTTAAACCACTTTGTACGAAAAGCTCCTAAATGGCCTATGCCTAAAGTAAATTTCGATATTCCGCTGGACTTTTTGAATGCATCCACGCCGCCGTTGATCGGCGTGGATATCAGCGCATCTTCGGTCAAGATGGTCGAGTTGGGCGAAGCGCCTAAAAAAGGCGGGTACATCGTAGAACGTTATGTGATCGAGCCGCTGCCCAAGGATGCGGTCAGCGACGGAAATATCGCCAATCTGGATGCCGTTGCGGAAACGTTGCAGCGCGCCTGGAAGCGTATGGGCACCCGTATCAAGAATGTCAGCTTGGCGCTTCCAGCTGCCGCCGTCATCACCAAGAAGATTCTGTTGCCAGCCGGCATGCGCGAGGAGGATTTGGAGTATCAGGTCGAATCCGAGGCCAACCAATACATTCCGTTTGCGCTTGATGAGGTTAATCTCGATTTTCAGGTAATTGGCCCCGCACCGGGCAATCCGGACGAAGTGGAGGTTCTGCTGGCGGCTTCGCGCAAGGCGAATGTGGAGGATCGTGTGGCGGCTGCCGAAGTTGCCGGTCTTAAGGCGCAGGTCATTGATGTCGAGCCTTACGCTGCCGAAATGGCATTCGAGCAGATCCTGGCGCAGTTGCCTGATGGTGCCGAAGACAAGTGTGTTGCACTGGTCGATATCGGGGCTGGCGTAATGAATGTCAACGTGTTGCGCAACGGGCAGTCGATATACCTGCGTGACCAGCAGGTCGGCGGCGATCAGTTGACTCAGCAGATTCAGGCGATGTTTGGCTTGTCGGCGCAAGAGGCCGAGTCGGCCAAGCGCAACGGCGGTCTGCCTGACAATTACGAAAGCGATGTGTTGTCGCCGTTCCGCGAGAACGTGGTGATGGAAGTCGCACGTGCATTGCAGTTTTTCTTCACCTCGACGCAATACAACGAGGTGGATTACATTGTTCTGGCCGGCGGTTGTGCGGTTTTGCCGGGGCTGGACGATGCTGTGGCGACCCGGACTCAGGTGAGTACGATGGTCGCCAATCCATTCGCGCTGATGACGCTGTCGAGCCGCATCAAGCCGCGCCAGCTCCAGGCCGATGCGCCTGCCTTGATCATCGCATGCGGGTTGGCCATGCGGAGGTTTGACCCATCATGATACGAATAAACTTGTTGCCACACCGTGCGGAAAAACGCCGTGCCCGCCAGATTCAATTCGTCGCGCTCAGTGTCGTCTCTGTCATATTGGGGGCGTTGTTGGTCGGGTTCGTGCATGTCGCGATCGGGACCCAGATATCCTATCAGGAGCGCCGTAACGAATACCTGAAGCAGGAGACTGCGGTGCTGGACCGGCAGATCACCGAGATCAAGAAGCTGCGCGAACAGACGGACTCCCTGCTCGCCCGCAAGAATGTCGTCGAGAATCTGCAAAGTACGCGTTCCAATGTGGTGCATCTGCTCGATCAGATGTTGCGCATCTTGCCTGATGGCGTTTATCTCAAATCGCTCAAGCAGACTGGGAACAGGATCAATCTGGTCGGCTATGCGCAGTCCAATGCACGCATATCTACGTTGATGCGGGCTGTCGATGACTCTCCCTGGCTGGATTCGCCGTCGCTGGTGGTTATCAGTGCCACGACCGCGAACGGCGCACGGGTGAGCGAGTTCACGTTGACGTTCAATCTGACCAAGGTGCAGGCGGAGAATGCGGCGCAAGGAGCGGCGGCGAAGCCGGCCGGTTCGAAGGGGTGAGCAGCATGATTAATATGGACGAACTGAAGAATCTGAACCCGAAGAATCCCGGCTCGTGGCCATGGGTGGCGAAGATTCTGTCTTTTGCCTTGATGTTTCTGGGCGTGGTCGTAGCCGGTGCATTGTTCGATTGGCAAGGACAGTGGGAAACGTTGCAGAACGCCAAGAAGGAGGAGGTGGGTCTCAAGGACACTTTTCTGGTCAAGAAAAAACAGGCAATTAATCTGGATTTGATCAAGAAACAGTTAGTCGAGACGCAGGAGTCCTTCGGCGCCTTGCTCAAACAGTTGCCGAGCAAGTCGGAGATGGATGCGCTGCTGACCGATATCAATCAGGCCGGTCTGGGCAGGGGGCTGCAGTTCGAGTTGTTCCGCCCCGGTCCGGAAACGGTGAATGGCGCGTTCGCCGAACAGCCGATCACAATCAAGGTGACCGGAAACTATGACGATATCGGCAAGTTCTCCAGCGACATCGCAATGCTGCCGCGCATCGTCACGCTCAACGAAATTGCGATCAACCCGTCAGCTAGCGGTTTGACGATGGATGCAATCGCGAAGACTTTCCGCTATCTCGACGAAGAGGAAGTGGCAAGCCAGAAGAAGGCCGCAGGAGCGAAGAAGCGATGAGACTGATCTATTTGATGTTGACCTCGGCGCTGCTGGCCGGGTGCGGGGGCGAGGAGTTCCAGGATCTGCGCGATTTTGTGAAGAATTCCGGTGCAGACATGCGCGGCAAGATCCCGCCTCCTCCCGAAGTGAAGCCTTATGAGCCGTTCGTATATGGCAACGAGGCAAACCTGCCGGATCCGTTCAAGCCTCGCAAGCCGGATCGCTCTGCCGGACGTCCCGGCTTGAACCAGCCGGACATGGATCGTCCAAAAGAGGCGCTGGAAGAGTTTCCGCTTGAAAACCTCAGGATGGTCGGCTACATCTATCAGAACAAGGTCGGCTATGCGGTGATCCGCGCCCCGGATGGAAAGCTGCATCGCGTCAGGGCTGGCAACTATGTGGGCATGAACTTCGGGCTGATTAAGGAAGTCAGCGATACGGAGCTCCTGATACAAGAAACCGTGCAGGATAGTGCCGGCGATTGGTCCGAGCGTGTGAGCACCCTGCAATTGATCGAATGAGTGAAGGCCAAAAGTTCAATCATCATGAGTCATCTGAGTCATCAATGTTTTATCCGGCGATTGCCGGTTTAGGAGTGAAGCAATGAAACCATTCAATTCCATCCTTAAGGGCATGGTTCAGATTCTGGGGCTGATAGCCGTGCTGGGTATGGTGCCGGCAGCTCACGCCGAGACACAGAATACCATCACCGGGCTGGGGGTTGGCAGCGCCGGCAATGGAGCGACGGTTGTCAAGGTCGAGTTCGCGCAGCCACTGGCTGCTGTGCCGCGCGATTTCACGATCAATACCCCTCCTCGCATCGCTCTGGATTTCCCCAATACTGCCAATGGCCTGGGGAGGTCGGTGCAGAATTTTACCGAGGGTGACTTGCGTAGCGCCAATATTGTCCAGGCCGGGGCGCGTACCCGTCTGGTGATCAATCTGAACCAGATGCTGGCCTACGATACCAAGATCGACGGCAATAACCTGTTGATCACCTTGCAAGGCAAGGAAGTCGCGACGGCGGCACCGAGTGCCGCTTCGCGCTTCGCCGAGGTCAAGCAAGGCTCGCAGAAACATTCGTTACGCGATATCGACTTCCGCCGCGGCAAGAATGGCGAGGGGCGCATACAGGTTGACCTTTCCGACTCCGGTGTCGGTATCGATATCCGCCAGCAAGGCACCGCGCTGATCGTCGATTTTCTCAAGACCAGCTTGCCGCGCAATCTGCAGCGCAAGCTTGATGTAGTCGATTTCGCAACCCCGGTGCAGGGTGTGGATACCTTTGTTCAAGGGGACGGCGTGCGCATGGTGATCGAACCCAAGGGACTTTGGGAACATGCCGCCTACCAGACCGACAACAAGTTCATCGTCGAAGTGAAGCCGGTTGCGGACGACCCGAACAAATTGGTCAAGGGTAGTCAGATTGGTTATGCCGGGGAGAAGTTGACGCTGAATTTCCAGAAGATCGATGTGCGCGATGCGCTGTACATCATCGCGGACTTCAACAACGAGAATAACAATCCGATGAACTTGGTGATCAGCGACACCGTTGGCGGCAACCTGACACTGCGTCTGAAGGATGTGCCTTGGGATCAGGCGCTGGATATCATCTTGCAAAGCCGGGGTCTGGATATGCGCAAGAACGGCAATGTAGTTCAGATCGCGCCACGCGAAGAAATTGCCGCCAAGGAGAAAATCGACCTGACTTCTCGCCAGGAGATATCCGATCTCGAGGAGTTGCGTACGGAAAGTTTTCAGTTGAGCTACCAGAAAGGCGACGCTGTCATCAAACTGCTTGCCGGTGACAAGCAGCGAATTCTTTCGAAGCGCGGCAGCACTGTAGTCGATCCTCGTACCAACACGCTGTTCGTGCAGGACACGCCCTCGCGTCTGGATGAGGTGCGCAAACTGATCAAGCAGATCGACGTGCCGGTTCGCCAAGTGATGATTGAGGCGCGTTTTGTTTCCGCGACCGACGATTTCAATCGTACGTTGGGCGGTAAACTCGGCTTTGCCGGTCCGGCAGTGGGGGCGGGAGCCGGTTTTGCGGTTGGGGCGAACGGTGCAACTGCGACTCGCGGTGTGATCGGCGGCAACGTCAATTTGCCGGGAGCGGCCTCTGGCACGGGAGGATTGACGCTTTCGCTGTTCAATCCGGCTGCGACCAAAGTGTTGTCGCTCGAACTGACCGCTTCCGAGCTGGACGGCAAGACCAAGAACATCGCCAGTCCGCGCGTCGTGACGGCGGACAAGACCCAGGCTAAGATATCCGCCGGCACCCAGATTCCTTACCAGCAGGCGTCGAGCAGCGGCGCGACAGCGGTCGCCTTCAAGGATGCGACATTGAGCCTCACGGTGACGCCGCAGATATCGCCGGACAATAACATCGACATGAAACTGGATGTGAATCAGGACACAGTCGGTGCAATCTATGGCGGGGTGCCCAGCATCAATACCAAGCAGGTCAGCACTCAGGTGATGGTCGAGAATGGTGGCACGGTGGTGATCGGAGGTGTCTTCACACAAGATATCGGGGACACGACCCAGAAGGTGCCGCTACTGGGCGATGTGCCGGTGGTCGGCTGGATGTTCAAGAACAACGTCAAGAGCGATACCAGAAGCGAGTTGCTGATTTTCATTACGCCGAAGATCATGAACGATGCGATGAATTTGCGCTGATCGCCAGTGCAGGTTCGAAGAAAGCCCGGCGTAGTCCGGGCTTTTTGTTTTATCGTTTACAATGCGCGCCATGCATAGCGATCAAGCAAACAGCGGCCTGCAAGGTGGTCGAAAATTTCAGTCGGGCAACCTGATCCTGGTGGGTATGATGGGTTCGGGCAAGACCACGATAGGGCGAACTTTGGCGAAACACCTGGGCAAAACCTTCGTGGATAGCGACGAAGAGATACAGCAGCGCACCGGCGTGACGATACCGCATATCTTCGATGTCGAAGGCGAGGTCGGCTTTCGGTTGCGGGAGACTGCGGCGATACGCGAACTGATGGGGCGCGACGATATGGTGTTGGCGACCGGGGGTGGTGCGATTCTCGCCGAACAGAATCGCGACATGCTGCGACAGAACGGTATCGTCGTTTATCTGAAAGCAAATGTGCACGATCTTTGGCAGCGAACGCGGCATGATCGCAATCGGCCGCTGTTGCAGACGGCCGATCCGCGCGCCAAACTGGCAGAACTGTTCGAACAGCGCGATCCGTTGTATCAGCAGGCGGCGGACATCGTCGTGCAGAGCAGCAAGCAAAGTGCGCAGGCCTTGATGCTCCATTTGGTGGATGAAATCGAGGCATTCAGAAAGAATAACGGAAGGTAGGGGCACGGCGCGCCGTGCCCCTACAAAGCCATAACAAAATTGACCTGAAGATTATGCAGACATTGACCGTAGGCTTGGGCGAGCGCAGTTATGCGATACATATCGGCAGCGGGTTGCTAGGGCGGCCCGAACTGTTGAAGGAACACCTGCCGCGCAAGCGCGCCGCAATCGTGACCAACACCACGGTCGCGCCACTGTATCTGGAGAAGCTCCAACAGACGCTCGCGAGTATCGGCGTCAGCAGCGTGCCGGTAGTCCTGCCGGACGGCGAGAAATACAAGACCGGTGAAACGCTGAACCAGATTTACGATGCGTTGTTGACTCATCGCTGCGAGCGCAGCACCCCGCTGATCGCACTGGGCGGCGGAGTCGTCGGCGACATGACTGGTTATGCCGCCGCGACCTATCTGCGCGGCGTACCGTTCATCCAGATACCGACCACGCTGTTGGCGCAGGTGGATTCCTCGGTCGGCGGCAAGACTGGCATCAATCACCCTCTCGGCAAGAACATGATAGGCGCGTTCTACCAGCCGCAGCTGGTGCTGGCCGACACCGACACGTTGAATACCTTGCCGGACAAAGAGCTGTCGGCGGGCCTCGCCGAGGTCATCAAATACGGCCTGATCCGCGACCTGTCATTCCTGGCGTGGCTGGAGCAGAACATGGACAAGCTGCTGGCGCGCGACACTGTCGCGCTGCAATACGCGATTGCGCGTAGCTGCCAGAACAAGGCCGAGGTCGTTGCGGCGGACGAGCGCGAGAGCGGCGAGCGCGCGTTGCTGAATCTGGGCCATACCTTCGGCCATGCGATCGAATCCGGCATGGGCTACGGCAACTGGCTGCACGGCGAAGGCGTCGCGGCAGGCACGATCATGGCGGCCGACCTGTCGCAGCGACTCGGCTGGATTTCTGCGCAGGATGTTGCGCGCATTCGCCAGGTGTTCGAGCGCGCCGGATTGCCGGTGGTCGCACCGGATATCGGCGCGGACAAGTATCTTGAATGGATGGGTCTCGATAAAAAGGTCGAGGGCGGCAAGATACGATTTGTGCTGCTGAAGGAAGTCGGGCGCGCTGTGGTGTACGGCGATGCGCCTGCGGAATTGTTGCGGCAAACCCTGGATGCGTGCGTGCATGGTTGAGCTCGCGCCTTATGCCGTCAGCGAAGCCAATTCGCGCGGACGCAACATTGTGGAGCCGACACCGCCAGGGCGCGGCGAGTTCCAGCGCGACCGCGACCGCATCATTCATTCCGGCGCGTTCCGCCGCCTCGAATACAAGACCCAGGTGTTCGTGAATCACGAAGGCGACCTGTTTCGCACCCGCCTGACCCACAGCATCGAAGTCGCCCAAATCGCGCGCTCCATAGCGCGTCGCCTGCGTCTGAACGAGGACCTCGCCGAGGCGGTCTCGCTGGCGCACGATCTCGGACATACGCCGTTCGGTCATGCCGGGCAGGATGCGCTCAACAATTGCATGCAGGCTTGGGGCGGGTTCGAACACAACTTGCAATCGTTGCGCGTGGTCGAGTTGCTGGAAGAGCGTTACGCCGAGTTCGATGGATTGAACCTGACCTTCGAGACGCGCGAAGGCATCCTCAAACATTGCTCCCGCGACAACGCTGCGAAGCTCGGCGAGTTGGGAGCCCGCTTTCTGAATGATCGCCGTCCGTCGCTGGAAGCGCAGATCGCCAATCTTGCCGACGAGATCGCCTACAACAATCACGATGTGGATGACGGCTTGCGCTCCGGCCTGATTACGCTGGAGCAACTGGCCGAAGTGCCGCTGGTCGCGCGTCATCTGGACGAAGTGCGCGTAGCCTATCCGGCATTGCCCGAGCGCCGTGTCGTGCACGAGACGGTGCGGCGTATGATCAACACGCTGGTGTCCGACCTGATCCGGCAGAGTGAACAGAATATCGCGGCGCAGAAATTGGCGAAGCTGGAGGACGTACATCGCGCGCCGGTGCTGATCGCGTTCAGCGACGGGCTCAACGAAGAGCAGCGCGTGCTCAAACGGTTCCTGCATACCAACCTGTATCGCCACTATCGTGTGATGCGCATGAGCGCGAAGGCGCAACGCATCATCGACGATTTGTTCGGCGTATTCATGGCGGACAACCGTCTGTTGCCGCCCGCATTTCAGCGTCAGGCTGAGGCCGAGCGCGCCCGTTCCGTGGCTGACTACATCGCCGGCATGACGGATCGCTACGCGATTCGCGAGCACCGGCGTATCTTCGCGGTCGAAGAAGTCCAGGCCTAGCCTTCTCCACGCACGTTTTCAAGGCTCCCCCATCGTCTTCAGGCCGCGCCAGTCCGGCGCGGTTGCCCGTAGCCCCCGAACAAGGTAAGATTCCCGCCCTTTCGCTTTTGTATTTGACGTGGCGGCGTGTGCCGCCATTTTTTGGATTTACTGAATTGACCGAGGAATGCCGTGAGTAATTTGCCGTTGCAGCAGGGGTTGTACGATCCGCGCCAGGAGCGCGATGCCTGCGGGGTGGGTTTTGTCGCCCACATCAAGGGAAAACAGAGCCATGACATGGTGCGCCAGGGCTTGCAGATTCTGGAGAATCTGACGCATCGCGGCGCTGTCGGCGCCGACCCGCTCGCGGGCGATGGCGCGGGTATCTTGATCCAGATTCCAGACCGCTTCCTGCGCGAAGAAATGGGTTGGGGCAACATCCAGTTGCCGGCAGCGGGCGACTATGGCGTCGGCATGCTGTTCCTGCCGCGCGATGCGGCGGCGCGTGCGGCCTGCGAGCAGGCCATCGCCGATAAGATCGCCGCCGAAGGCCAGACTCTGCTGGGCTGGCGCGATGTGCCGGTGGATAGCTCCGGCCTGGGTGAGAGCGTCAAGAAGGTCGAGCCGCTGGTGCGCCAAGTGTTCATCGCGCGCGGCGCGAACTGCGCCGATCAGGATGCGTTCGAGCGCAAGCTGTTCGTGATCCGCAAGACCGCCGAGCATGCGGTGCGCGGCCTGAAAAAAAATCAGGGCAAGGGCTTCTATATTCCGTCGCTGTCTTCGCGCACCATCGTCTACAAGGGCATGCTGCTCTCCGACCAGGTCGGCAAGTATTACCTCGATCTGCAGGATGAGCGCGTCGCCAGCGCGCTGGCGCTGGTGCACCAGCGCTTCTCCACCAACACCTTCCCGACCTGGGACTTGGCGCACCCGTTCCGCATGATCGCGCACAACGGCGAGATCAACACCGTGCGCGGCAACGTGAACTGGATGGCCGCGCGCCATGCGGCGATGTCGTCCCAGCTGCTGGGCGAAGACCTCGAAAAGCTGTGGCCGCTGATCACCGAAGGACAATCCGACTCCGCCTGTTTCGATAACGCGCTGGAACTGCTGGTGGCCGGCGGCTATTCGCTGCCGCACGCGATGATGCTGCTGATCCCCGAAGCCTGGGCGGGCAACCCGCTGATGGACGAAGAGCGCCGCGCGTTCTACGAATACCATGCCGCGCTGATGGAGCCGTGGGACGGCCCTGCCGCTGTGGCCTTCACCGACGGCCGCATGATAGGCGCAACGCTGGACCGCAACGGCCTGCGCCCGGCGCGTTACCTGATCACCGACGACGACATGGTGCTGATGGCGTCCGAGATGGGTGTGCTGGATATTCCGCAGCACAAGATCGTCAAGAAGTGGCGTTTGCAGCCGGGCAAGATGTTCCTGATCGACATGCAGGCTGGTCGCATCGTCGACGATGTCGAATTGAAGCAACAGCTCTCCATCGCCAAGCCGTATCGCCAGTGGATCGAGCAGTCGCGTTACTTCCTTGGCGATCTGCCCGAATCCAAGACGGAGAGCAAGTTCAACGCATCGCTGCTGGATACCCAGCAGGCCTTCGGCTACTCGCAGGAAGACTTGAAGTTCATCCTGACTCCGATGGTGAATGCAGGCGAAGAGCCGACCGGATCGATGGGCGCCGATGCCGCATTGCCGGTGCTGTCGAACAAGAACCGTTCGTTCTACGACTACTTCCAGCAGTTGTTCGCGCAAGTGACCAACCCGCCGATCGACCCGATCCGCGAAGAGATCGTGATGTCGTTGACCTCCTTCATCGGTCCGAAGCCCAATCTGCTCGGCATCGACGAGACCAACCCGCCACTGCGTCTGGAAGTGCATCAGCCGGTGCTGTCGAACGACGACATTGCCAAGTTGAAGAACATCGCCACGCTGACGAAAAACCAGTACAAGTCGCAGGTTTTGGACATCACCTATCCGGCCAAGGACGGTGCGGAAGGCTGCGCCGCTGCGGTTCAGGCGCTGTGCGCCGCGGCCGACAAGGCGGTGGCCGACGGCTATAACGTGCTGATCTTGTCGGATCGCGCGGTGTCGGCCAAGCGCGTCGCGATCCCGGCGCTGGTCGCTTGCGCCAAGGTTCACCACCATCTGGTCACCGAAGGCTTGCGCACCAGCACCGGTCTGGTCGTGGATACCGGTTCTGCGCGCGAGGTGCATCACTTCGCGCTGCTCGCCGGTTACGGCGCGGAAGCCGTTTGCCCGTGGCTGGTGTACGAGACCATCGCGAATCTGAAGCTGCCGGCCAATGTCGATGTCAAGGAAGCCAAGAAGCGCTTCATCAAGGCGATCGACAAGGGCCTGATGAAGGTGATGTCCAAAATGGGCATCTCCACTTACCAGTCCTATTGCGGCGCGCAGATTTTCGAGGCCATCGGCCTGAACGCATCGTTCGTTGCGCAATACTTCACCGGCACGGCGACCCAGATCGAAGGCATCGGCCTGAAGGAAGTGGCCGAAGAAGCGGTGCGCACGCATAGCGCCGCATTCGGCAACGACCCGGTGCTGGCCAACGCGCTGGATGCGGGCGGCGAATATGCCTGGCGCGCGCGCGGCGAAGAGCATATGTGGACGCCGGATTCCATCGCCAAGTTGCAGCATGCGACGCGCAGCAACAACTTCGCGACCTACAAGGAATACGCGAAGCTCATCAACGAGCAAAGCCACAAGCTGAAAACCCTGCGCGGGCTGTTCGACATCAAGTCCGTGGGCAAAGCAGTGCCGCTGGACGAAGTCGAGCCGGCGAAGGCTATCGTCAAGCGTTTCGTCACCGGCGCGATGTCGCTGGGCTCGATCTCGACCGAAGCGCACACCACGTTGGCTATCGCGATGAACCGCCTCGGCGGCAAGTCCAACACCGGCGAAGGCGGCGAAGACGCGACGCGTTTCCGCAAACTGAAAGCGGGTGAAAAGCTGTCCGACATCATCGGCAAGAAGCGCATCGAGCGCGACTTCGTGATGCAGGAAGGCGACTCGTTGCGTTCCGCAATCAAGCAGGTCGCCTCCGGCCGTTTCGGCGTGACCGCCGAATATCTGGCCAACGCCGACCAGATCCAGATCAAGATGGCGCAGGGCGCGAAGCCCGGCGAAGGCGGCCAGTTGCCGGGCGGCAAGGTGTCCGAGTACATCGCCAAGCTGCGCTTCTCGGTGCCGGGCGTCGGCCTGATTTCGCCTCCGCCGCACCACGACATCTACTCCATCGAAGACTTGGCGCAGTTGATCCACGACCTGAAGAACGCGAATCCTTCCGCGTCGATCTCGGTCAAGCTGGTGTCGGAAATCGGCGTCGGCACGGTTGCCGCCGGCGTGTCCAAGGCGAAGGCCGACCACATCGTGGTGTCTGGTTTCGACGGCGGCACCGGCGCATCGCCGTTGTCCTCAATCAAGCATGCGGGTACGCCGTGGGAACTCGGCTTGGCCGAAGCGCAGCAGACGCTGGTGCTGAACCAGTTGCGCGGTCGTATCGCGTTGCAGGTGGACGGCCAGTTGAAGACCGGCCGCGACGTGCTGATCGGCGCGCTGCTGGGCGCGGACGAATTCGGTTTCGCCACTGCACCGCTGGTGGTCGAAGGCTGCATCATGATGCGCAAGTGCCACCTGAATACCTGCCCGGTCGGCGTCGCGACGCAAGACCCCGAGCTGCGCCGCAAATTCACCGGCCAGCCTGAGCATGTCGTGAACTACTTCTTCTTCGTCGCCGAAGAAGTGCGCGAACTGATGGCGCAGATGGGCATCCGCAAGTTTGACGATCTGGTCGGCCGTTCCGACCTGCTCGACGTGAAGCAAGGCATCGCTCACTGGAAGTCGCAGGGCCTGGACTTCTCCAAGGTGTTCCATCAGCCGGACATGCCGTCCAGCGTGGCGCGCCGTCATGCCGAGTTGCAGGATCACGAACTGGTCAAGGCGCTGGACAATACCCTGATCGCTCAGGCGCAGGGCGCGCTGAACGACAAGAATCCGGTGGTCATCGAAAGCCGCATCACCAACGTGAACCGCACCGCAGGCACCATGCTGTCGCATGAAGTCGCCAAGCGTTACGGCCACGCGGGCCTGCCGAACGACACCATTCAGGTGAAGTTCACCGGCACAGCCGGCCAGAGCTTCGGCGCATTCCTGACGCACGGCATCTCGTTCGAATTGCGCGGCGAAGGCAACGACTACGTCGGCAAGGGCCTGTGCGGCGGACGCATCGCCATCATGCCGCCGGGCGACAGCAAGCTGGTCGCATCCGAGAACATCATCGCGGGCAACACCGTGCTGTACGGTGCGACCTCCGGCGAATGCTACTTCAGCGGTGTCGCGGGCGAACGCTTCGCGGTGCGCAACTCCGGTGCGGTCGCGGTGGTGGAAGGCTTGGGCGACCACGGTTGCGAATACATGACCGGCGGCATGGTCATCGTGCTGGGTCAGACCGGGCGCAACTTCGCCGCAGGCATGTCCGGCGGCGTGGCCTTCGTGTTGGATGAAGACGGCGCTTTCAAGCAACGCTGCAATCTGTCGATGGTTGCGCTCGAACCTGTGCCGGCAGAAGTCGCCACGCTGGAACCGGGCGAAGTGGAGCCGGAGGGTCATGGCCGCGTGCATTTCAACCACCTGAACAAGGCGGACGAGCATGTGCTGCGCGAGTTCATCAAGAACCACTGGCACCACACCGGCAGCGCGCGCGCAAGAGCCATCCTGGACAACTGGTCGCAATACCTGCCGAAGTTCGTCAAGGTGATGCCGACCGAATATCGCCGCGCGCTGCAGGAAATCGCGGCGCAACAGAACAAGGCCATCAAACAAGTACAAGGGGAGGCCGCATAATGGGCAAGCCAACCGGATTCATGGAGTTTCAGCGTCTGAGCGAGGAATACTTGCCGGTCGCGAAGCGCTTGAAGGACTACAAGGAGTTCGTGCTGCATCTGAGCGACGAGCAGGCCAAGACGCAGGGCGCGCGCTGCATGGATTGCGGCATCCCGTTCTGCAACAACGGCTGCCCGGTCAACAACATCATCCCGGACTGGAATGACCTGGTGTATCGCGGCAACTGGCGCGAGGCGCTGGACGTGCTGCACTCCACCAACAACTTCCCCGAGTTCACCGGCCGCATCTGCCCCGCACCCTGCGAGGCGGCTTGCACCGTGAACATCAACGGCGACGCGGTGGGCATCAAGTCCGTCGAACACTTCATCATCGACAAGGCCGGCGAGAACGGCTGGGTCGTGCCGCAGCCCGCGGCGAAGAAGACCGGCAAGAAGGTTGCCGTGGTCGGCTCCGGCCCCGCAGGCCTAGCTGCCGCGCAGCAACTGGCGCGCGTCGGTCATGCGGTTACCGTGTTCGAGAAAAACAGCCGCGTCGGCGGCCTGCTGCGCTACGGCATTCCCGACTTCAAGTTGGACAAGCGTCTGATCGACTGGCGCATGGCCCAGCTCGAAGCCGAGGGCGTGAAGTTCCAGACCAACACCTACGTCGGCAAGCAAGCGCCCGGCGCTGGCGTCGTGAATGATGCGAAGAAGACGGTTACACCCGAAGAACTGGCGAAGAAGTTCGACGCGGTGATCCTCGCCGGTGGCTCCGAGCAGCCGCGCGACCTGCCGACGCCGGGACGCGAACTCAAGGGCGTGCATTTCGCGCTGGAGTTCCTGATCCCGCAGAACAAAGAAGTGGCTGGCGACGGCAAGAACCCGATTAACGTCAAGGGCAAGCATGTCGTCGTGATCGGCGGCGGCGACACCGGCTCCGATTGCGTCGGCATCTCGAACCGTCACGGCGCCGCGTCCATCACCCAGATCGAAGTGATGCCGCGTCCGCCCGAGCAGGAAGACAAGTCGCAGGTGTGGCCGAACTGGCCGATGAAGCTGCGCACCTCCAGCTCGCACGATGAAGGCTGCACCCGCGACTGGGCGATCGCCACCAAGGAATTCGTCGGCGAGAAGGGCGTGCTCAAGTCCATCAAGGCGGTACGCGTCGAGTGGAAGGACGGCAAGATGCACGAGATCGCGGGCAGCGAGTTCGAGCTGAAGGCTGACTTCGCCTTCCTCGCGATGGGCTTCACCAACCCGCTGGCACAAGTGCTGGATGCGTTCGGCGTGGAGAAGGATGCGCGCGGCAACGTCAAGGCCGACACCACCCACTACCGTACCAACGTGGACAAAGTGTTCGCCGCAGGCGACATGCGCCGCGGCCAGTCGCTGGTGGTATGGGCGATCCGCGAAGGCCGCCAGTGCGCGCGCTCCGTCGACGAGTTCCTGATGGGCTCGTCGGTGCTGCCGCGCTAATAAACAAGGGCGGGGGCAAACCCCGTCCATTGAGATAACTCAGGGAAATAACATGAACTTCAAGCTGAAGAACGACACCTTCCTGCGCGCGCTGCTGCGCCAGCCGACCGAATACACCCCGATGTGGATGATGCGACAGGCCGGACGTTACCTGCCGGAATACCGCGAGTCGCGCAAGACGGCGGGCAGCTTTCTCAGTCTGTGCAAGAACCCGGACTTCGCCACCGAAGTGACGTTGCAGCCGCTGGATCGTTTTCCTCTTGATGCCGCGATCCTGTTTTCCGACATCCTCACCGTGCCGGACGCGATGGGTCTGGGCCTGTATTTCTCCGAGGGCGAAGGCCCGAAGTTCGAGCGTCCGCTGAAGACTGAAGCCGACATCATGGCGTTGCGCGTCCCCGACATCGGCACCGACTTGCGTTACGTGACCGATGCCGTGACCCAGATCCGCAAGGCGCTGGATGGACGTGTGCCGCTGATCGGCTTCTCCGGCAGCCCATTCACGCTGTCCTGCTACATGGTCGAGGGCGGCGGCAGCGACGACTACGCCAAGGTCAAGACCTTGATGTACAACGAGCCCAAGCTGATGCACCACATCCTGGAAGTGACCACGCAGGCGGTGATCGCCTACCTGAACGCGCAGATCGAAGCAGGCGCGCAGGCCGTGATGATTTTCGACTCCTGGGGCGGCGTGCTGTCGCATGCGGCGTTCCACGAGTTTTCGCTGGCCTACACCCGCCGCATCATCGACGGCCTGATCAAGGAGAAAGACGGCGTGCGCATCCCGTCTATCGTGTTCACCAAGGGCGGCGGCCTGTGGATCGAGAGCATCGCCGACAGCGGCTGCGACGCAGTCGGTCTGGACTGGACGATGGACATCGGCATCGCGCGCCAGAAGGTCGGCCACAAGGTCGCCCTGCAGGGCAACATGGATCCCGCGGTGCTGTTCGCTTCCCCGGACGCGATCCACAAAGAGGTCGACCGCATCCTCGGCAGCTACGGCTACGGCAGCGGCCACGTGTTCAACCTGGGTCACGGCATTTCGCAGCACACCAACCCCGAGCACGCGGCAGCGCTGGTCGCGGCGGTGCATGAACTGAGCCGGAAGTACCACTAACAGGTAGCTGAAAAACTACTGCGGTAGCGATCTGCGGCGTTGCGCGGTGCTCGGAATCCTCATGTACATTTAGTACATTCCGGTTCCTGCGCTCCGTGCGCCTTGCATCTCACTATCCTCGCTACGTTTTTAAGCTGCCTGTAGGAGCATCTTGTTAGATGTCATAGAGCCACGGTGGCCCCGTGGCTTTTTCCATTCAGATGGGAAGGCGTATTGCAGGTGGTGCTCTCTGCGTGTGCTTCGTGCGTTAGTGCAGTAAATAATCCGAGACCAGTCCGGCGAACACCGCCGCGCCGAACCAGTTGTTGTGCAGGAACGCGGCGAAGCATCGCTCGCGGTTCCTGTTCTTGATCAGGGTGTAGTGATACAGCGCGATGCCCGCCGCGGCCAGCAGGCCGGCGTGGTACGCCCAGCCCAGCCCGGTCATCTGTCCCGCCAGCGCCAGTAGCCCCAGCGTGATCGCATAGCAGCCCATCACCGCGGCGACATCGTGCTTGCCGAAGAACAACGCCGAGGAGTGGATGCCGAGATGGATGTCGTCGTCTCTATCCACCATCGCGTATTCGGTGTCGTAAGCGACCGCCCAGAAGATGTTGGCGAGCAGCAGCACCCAGGCGACCGCGGGCACGTCGCCGGTCTGCGCGGCGAACGCCATCGGGATGCCGAAGCCGAACGCGATGCCGAGGTAGGCCTGCGGAATCGCGAAGAAGCGTTTGGTGAACGGATAGCTGGCGGCGAGGAAGGCGGCGGGGAAGGCCAGCAGCCAGGTCAGCGGATTCAGCGGCAGGATCAGCGCGAACGCGAGCAGCGTCAGCACGACGGCCAGCCACAGCGTCTCGCGCTCGCTGACCTTGCCGCTGGTCAGCGGCCTGTCTTTGGTGCGCTGCACATGCTTGTCGATATGGCGGTCGGCGTAGTCGTTGACCGCGCACCCGGCGGAGCGCATCAGCACCGTGCCGAGCGCGAAGATCGCGACGATCAGGCAGGACGGCTCGCCCTCGCCGGCGATCCACAAGCCCCACAGCGTAGGCCACAGCAGCAGCAAAATGCCGATGGGGCGGTGCAGCCGGGTCAGCTGGATATACAGGGCGAGGCGTTCGGAGAGGATCATCGGGCAAGCGGGCATCGGGTTCGGGCCGCGAGCATATGCGGTACGAACGCAAATTTCAATCGGCCAGACTTCGTGTTCATGCTGGACGCGCAGCGTCGTCCGGCACTATCATCGCGCCGACCGATGAATCTAGGAGCAATACCGTGCAGCATCTGACCCCCAAGCAGGCCTACGACTTTTTGCAATCCAACCCCGAAGCGATCTTCGTCGATGTGCGGAGCGAAATGGAGCACATGTTCGTCGGCAGTCCCAAGGATTCCATGCTGATTCCCTGGGTGGACGGCCCGGAGTGGGACATCAACCCCCATTTCGTCGCCCATGTGAAAAAGGCCGCCAGCCAGAACCGCCCGGTGGTGCTGATCTGCCGTTCGGGCCGTCGTTCGATGGATGCGGGGCAGGCGCTGGAGCAGGCCGGGTTCACCGATATCTACAACGTGACGCACGGGTTCGAGGGCGATCTGGACGACAGTCATCATCGGAATTCGCATAACGGGTGGCGGTTTGATGGATTGCCGTGGGGGCAGACGTAAGCTTGTAGGTCGGGACTCATCCCGACAACTTCAAAGACAAAACCGCCGGGGGTTGCCCGGCAGCAAGTTCCTTTCTTTTGCTTCGCCAAAAGAAAGGAACCAAAGAAAAGGCGACCCCGGTTCGCCGCCGCTACGCGGTTCCCTGCGTTGCTCGGTCGGTCAGGCGGCTGCGGAACTCGCGCTACGCGCTCAAACAGTCCTCGCCGACATCCCCTGACCAACCTGCGCTACTCGGCGGCTCTCAGGGGAAGGAAAATCAAAACCGTAAACCCTGCCCTGTTGGCGCATGCGCCAACAGGGCATAGGCCATTCGGCCTATATATTTCGGCATATGGTTTTATGGTGGGATTGCTGGTAGGGTTCGCTTCAGTTTGTGCGGCGTTTTTGCCGTTTACTTTACGTTGGGCATAACGCATATGGAACTACCATCGCACTGGAAAGACGGAATCGTTGACACGCTACCAACATCTACAACTATTCGTGAGGTCGTTCATGCCCTAGTTGATGCGCATGACATCGGGGCACTTGATAAAAATACGCAAACGATCTACGGGCGGCTAGCATTTAATAACTGTCCGGTACGAATCTACACAGCGGCGGATAATTTTGGGAATGTCAGCTGGTACAGCTTCGGGCTCTACGCATCTCGTGTAGCAAACCTTTCACCTGCCCAATTTATGCAGTTCGTAAAGGAGCAATTTACCGCCTACTGTGGAGACACAGGCGCAGCATCACTGGCAGCTCAAATAGATGACGACCAATGGGATCTCATAGGCCGCCTACATTTGCTCTATCTCACGATGTCTGTAGTTGATAGAGAAAAGACACGAAATGCTCTGGGCTTCGTTATGAATCCCCGCCGACGTATTCGCATATCAACTAATCCGGTTGCTAGGCTTGTCTCGTGGCTTACCTAAACCCGCCCAACCCGGCAGTCAAGAGGGGACTGCGCAAAAAGCGCGCAGCCCCTTACTTTTAAGTTAGCCATGAAGAAACGTGCGGAACATAGTCCGATCTTCACCGCCACCCCAAGCGGCGTGCTTGTTCAGACGGGTAGTCAGTCGGACTTCACTGTCGAAGCCTCGTCGTCATACTTGGCGATTAAGCAGCGCGGCATAGAGCTACAGGAGCTCTTCCGGAAAAATGGGCTACAGATTCCGCCGTCGTCGTATCTGGCAAAACTGATTGACGATACCACCACACTTTCAGATTCTTGGCTTTGTAACGATCAGTCGCGTGCTACGGCATTTCATCTCTTTAGCGCAAGTCAGCTAGATCGCGTTGCGACTGCGGCGTTACCGCTTGGGGTCTCTTCGCAGGCGAAAGGCCTCCTCGGTGACTTGCTTTCCGGAAGTCTGGACCTTCTAAATCGCGAACGGTCGAAGGCCAAAGACACGTTATGGGAACTTGAGCTTTGGCAAATCTTGTCGCGCATGGGAATGCAAGCAGCCTTGGCGGAACCAGACATTACGGTGCTCTTCGAAGGAAAAAACATTGGCATCGCATGCAAGAAGTTCTACTCGGAAAATAACGTCGCAAAGGTTTTGTCGCAGGCCGTTTCTCAATTTGAAAGCGATTTTGACTTTGGCATTGTCGCTATCAATCTCGACGATCTAACGCCAGCTAACACCATTTTGAAGGTGAATTCGACCAACCAAATGTCGCAGATGATCAATCAAGTCAACTACTCCTTCATGGAATCGCATGAAAGGCATCTACGTCGGTACTTGGAGCCTGGAAGGGCAATATGTACGCTGATATCGACCGCCGTTATCGTTGACGTGCCGAATACTAAACCTCGCTTCTTCAACTCTCGTCAGTCCATCGTATGGAACATTCCCGGCCTACCACCAGAAAAGGAAGCGCAAATGCGTAGGTTTTTCAACGCCGTCAATGCGGCTCATGCATAGCGTTAACCCATCGTTGCAGGGGGCTCGTGCTCCTCACTTTGCAGGTTACCAGCACTGCATTCCATAATTGGCTAAAGAGTAAAACGGGGTCAGCATCATATTAAAGTCTGTCACGTTGCCTTCTTGCGTGTTAGCGCGGCATGACCGCGCTAACACCAAAAAGCAAACCGTGCGCGTAGCGCACACAAAACCTGTTTTTCATTTCCCCTGTGCGCCGCCGAGTAGCGGAGACTGGTCAGGGGTAGTCGGCGAGGACTGTCTGAGCGCGAAGCGCGAGTTCCGCAGCCGCCTGACCAGTCGAGCAACGCAGGGAACCCGCGAAGCGGGCGGCAAACCGGGGGCGCCTTCTTTTGGTTCCTTTTCTTGGCAAGACAAGAAAAGGGACTAGCTGTCGGGCTACCCCCGACGGTTTTGAATTTGAATCTCGCCTACTGCCCGTTCTTCCCCGGCACACAAACCGGCGGCGCAGCAACCGGTTGAGCAGCCATCGGCACAGGTGCAGGCAACTCCATCCCCTTCGGCAGCAGCACCCACATCTCCCCCTTCTGCTTCATCTTCCCCGCCATCGCCCCGGCCTCGTCGCCATAGCCCCAGAAGAAGTCCGCGCGCACCGCGCCCTTGATTGCGCCGCCGGTGTCCTGCGCCAGCATCAGGCGCTGCAGCGGCTCGCCGCTGTTCGGCCAGGTCGTCGAGAGGAACACCGGCGCGCCCAGCGGGACGGTGCGCGGGTCGATTGCGATGCTGTAGGCCTCGGTCAGCGGCACGCCGAGTGCGCCTAGCGGGGCGGACAATCTGTTCGGCAGTTCGCGGAAGAACACGTAGCTGGGATTTAGTGCTAACAGCGCGGGCAGCTTCTGCGGATTCTGTTCGGCCCAGCGCTTGATGCCCTGCATCGAGGCTTCTTCCAGTTTGAGTTCGCCCATTTCGATCAGCTTGCGGCCGATGGAGTTGTACGGGTGGCCGTTCTGGTCGGCGTAGCCGACTTTCGCCAGCGTGCCGTCCGGCAGCTCGATGCGTCCCGAGCCTTGTACTTGCAGGAAGAACAGTTCGACGGCGTCGTCCACCCAGAACAGTTCGCGTCCCTGCAACGGCGCTTTACCCTCGTCGATGGCAGCACGGTCGTAATAGGGCACGATGCGCTTGCCCTCCACCCGCCCGCGCAAGCGCAGGCCTTTGAGCTGCGGATAGAGTTCGCCCATGTCTATCGTCAGCATGTCGTCCGGCACGGCATACAGCGGGTGTTTGAAATGTTCGGTGCGTACCCGGCTGCCCGACAGGCGCGGTTCGTAGTAGCCGGTGACCAGGCCTTGCGTCGAGCCGTCCGGGTTGTTGACTTGATACGGCGCGAAGTCTTGTTCGAAGAAGGCGCGCAGCGCGGCATTGTCCGGGTCGGCCAGTTGCTCGCCGCGGGCGCAGACATCCTGCCAGGCGGGCCTGTTCTTCAATGCGCGGCAGCCTTCGCGGAAGGCTTTCCAGCTTTGTTGCAAGTCGGTATCCGGCCAGCCCGGCAGTTTTTCCCACTGGCTTGCAGCCAGCGGCGGAACCGGGACGGTCGTCGTCGGAGGAAGGAGGATGGGGGGTGTGGGCGGAGCAGAGCAGCCGACGATCAACAGCAAAACGAGTAGCGGGATTTTCTGGAGCATGATGGCGAAACGAAGCGGAATTATTGAATCAATGCAGCACGCGCGGAACGCTCAGCACGAACATCGGGATTTCGACATCGAACTCGGTGCCGTCTTCGGCCTTCATCCGGTAGCTGCCGCGCATCGTGCCGACCTGGGTGGTCAGCGCGGTGCCGCTGGTGTATTCGAAGCGCTGCCTGGGCTGGAGCAGCGGCTGTTCGCCGACCACGCCCTGTCCGCGCACTTCCTGCACATGGTTGTCGGCGTCGGTGATGACCCAGTGGCGGCTGATGAGTTGCGCGGTGATGCTGCCGGTGTTGGTGATGGCGATGGTGTAGGAGAACACGAAACGCCGGTCGGACTCGCTGGAGCGATCCGGCAGGTAGCTTACCTGCGTCTCGATGATAAAGCCGTGCCGGTCGGGATTTTCCATGCCGGGCATTTGAACCGATTTTAGCTGGCCTCGCAACTGGTTATGGCATCTTCGCTTGCATGGAAGCTGATCCGGTTGCGTCCGGCGGTCTTCGCGCGATACATCGCAACATCGGCCTGGCGGAGTATTTCGTCCGCGCAGGCATCCAGACCGGTGAACAGCGCGATGCCGATGCTGGATGTGCAGCGATGCTCGATATTGTCCATGCCGCCCCGGGATTGCAGCAGGTGCAGGCGGTACGGTTCGGCCAGTGCGGCGCGGATCTTTTCGGCGATGCCGGTCGCCTGCGAGACCGCCGCCGCATGGTCGCTGTCCATATCCTTCAGCAGCACGACGAACTCGTCTCCGCCGAAACGCGAGACGGTATCCTCCTTGCGTATGCAGGCGGTCAGCCGCCGGGCGGCTTCGGCCAGCAGCAGGTCGCCGACATCGTGGCCGTATTCGTCGTTGAGCGGCTTGAAGTTGTCCAGATCAATGAATATCAACGCGCCGTGCCGACCGGAGCGGGAGCAGGAAGCCTGTGTATGGACGAGGCGGTCGAGCAGCAGACGGCGGTTCGGCAACTCCGTCAGGGCGTCGTAGAACGCCAGATTCCTCAGGTGCTCCTCATGTTCCTTGCGCGCGCTGACATCCTGCTTCACCGCGACGAAATGGGTGATCCGCTGGTCCCGGTCGCGCACCGGCGTGATGCTGGTCTCGTCGTGGTACAGGCTGCCGTCCTTGCGGCGGTTGATCAGCTCTCCGTGCCAGGGTCTGCCGGCGAGTATGGTTCCCCACAGTTTTTCGTAGAAGGCGTCGTCCTGGTGGCCGGAGTTCAGCAGCCCGGAAAGCTCCTTGCCGATCAGCTCCTCGAACTCGTATCCGGTCAGTTCGCTGAAGGCGTGGTTCGCCCAGACGATGCGGGACTGCAGGTCGGTGATCAGGATTGCGTTGGCCGCGAAATTCAGCGCGGCATCGTGCAGGCGCAGGGCCTCGGCGCTTTGCGTGCGCTCTATCGCCAGCGCGGCCAGCGCGGCGTAATGCTCGATCAGCATGATCTCCGCCGCCTGCGGCATGGCGGGGTGGTGCTGATAGATCGCGAAAGTGCCGATGATGCGTTCGCAGGAATCCTTGATCGGCTGCGACCAGCAGGAGCGCAGGTTGGCCTGTCGCGCGATGGCCCGGAAATTTTCCCAGTAAGGGTGAGACTGGACGTCTTCAATCACGACCCGCTCGCCGGTGAACGCGGCGGTGCCGCAACAACTTACCCCCAGTCCGATGGCTGTGCCATCGATTGCCTTGTTGTAGAACTCCGGCAGGTTGGGGGCTGCGCCGTGACGCAGATGCTGTCCATCCCGATCCAGCAGCAGGATGCTGCACAGCATGTCCGGATGATGCACTTCGACCAGCAGCGCCAGCATTTCCAGAATGTCCGGCAACTCGGCGTTGTGGGAGATCATCTCCAGCACGGCGTTCTGGTGGGTCAGTTCGGCGGTGCGTTGTTTCAATTGCGCCTGACTGGCGTTCAGGCGCTGCTCGGCGTCATCCTTGCGCTGAAGATGGCGGACCAGCATGTAGGCCAGCGCCCCCGTCAGCAGGCCTTGCACGTAGCCTAAGGCCTGCAACGACTCGAGTGCGAGCACGGCAATGAAGGCCAACGCGGCAGCGGCGGGGGCGGGGGCGGCGAATTTTGGCGGCAGATGGCGGAGGGGCGTGAACATGGCGATGTTTTCAAGGCTTCGGGAGAACTTATACGTCAAACGGCGCGCTACTGGTATAGCCCGGAAGGCCTAGGAGAATCCCGAGCGACGGATTGTGCATGGACAGGCGAGGCGGCCTGCCTGCCGTGAAGAGGGGCTTTGTGCTACTCTTCGCGCGTATTTTCCACGCTGCCCAATCATGAACGATTACCTGAAACGCATCCTTAACGCGCGCGTCTACGATGTCGCGGTCGAAACCCCGCTGGAGCCCGCCCCTAGCCTGTCTGCCCGCCTCGGCAACACCGTCCTGTTCAAGCGCGAAGACATGCAGCCGGTGTTTTCCTTCAAGCTGCGCGGCGCTTACAACAAGATGGCGCAACTCTCGCCGGAGCAACTCAAGCGCGGCGTGATCGCCGCCTCGGCGGGCAACCATGCGCAGGGCGTGGCGCTGTCCGCGCATCGTCTCGGCTGCAAGGCCGTCATCGTGATGCCGACCACCACGCCGCAGGTGAAGATTGATGCGGTGCGGCACTTCGGCCAGCGCGCCGTCGAGATCGTGCTGCACGGCGACAGTTACAGCGACGCCTGCAGTCATGCGTACGAGCTGGAGAAAGAAAGACAACTCACCTTCGTGCATCCCTTCGACGATCCCGATGTGATCGCCGGACAAGGCACCATCGCGATGGAAATCCTGCGCCAGCACCAGGCCCCGATCCACGCGATCTTCTGCGCCATCGGCGGCGGCGGCCTGATAGCGGGCGTGTCCGCCTACGTCAAGGCGTTGCGCCCGGACATCAAAATCATCGGCGTGCAGACCACCGATTCGGATGCCATGTTCCAGTCGCTGAGGGCGAAGAAGCGCGTCACGCTCAATGATGTCGGCCTGTTCTCGGACGGCACGGCGGTCAAGCAGGTCGGCGAAGAAACCTTCCGTCTCTGCAAAAAATACGTGGACGAGATCGTGCTGGTGGACACCGATGCGGTGTGCGCTGCGATCAAAGACGTGTTCCAGGACACGCGCTCCATCCTCGAACCGGCGGGCGCGCTCGCCGTCGCGGGCGCGAAGCTGTACGCCAAGCGCGAAGGGCTCAAGGGCGAGACGCTGATTCCCATCGCCTGTGGTGCGAACATGAACTTCGACCGCCTGCGTTTCGTCGCCGAACGCGCCGAGATCGGCGAAAAGCGCGAGGCCATCCTTGCGGTCACCATCCCGGAGACGCCCGGCAGCTTCCGCAAGTTCTGCACGCTGCTCGGCAAACGCAATATCACCGAATTCAACTACCGCTACGCCGACCCCAAGGCGGCGCAAGTGTTCGTCGGCATCCAGGTCAAGGATCAGGCGGAAACGACCGACCTTATCGACAAGCTGCAACGCGGCAAACTTCCAGCGCTGGACCTGTCGGATAACGAGATGGCCAAGCTCCACCTGCGCCATTTGGTCGGCGGTCACGCACCCGAGGCCAAGGACGAGATCCTGTTCCGCTTCGAGTTTCCGGAACGCCCGGGCGCGCTGATGAACTTCCTGAACAGCATGAACCACAACTGGAACATCAGCCTGTTCCACTACCGCAACCACGGCGCGGACTACGGCCGCGTGCTGGTCGGCATGCAGGTGCCGCACCACGACAAAAAGGCGCTGAAGACCTTCCTCGATACGCTCGGCTACCCGTACTGGGACGAAAGCGCGAACCCGGCGTACAAGCTGTTCCTGGGTTGATCCGGCATGCCGCAAGCGCTCAAGCAGTCCATTCGCAAAAATATCCTGTCCCAGCGCGAGCAGTTGTTGCCTGAAGCGCGCGCCACGTGCAGCGCGGATATCGTCGAGCGGCTGCTGCAACTGCCCGAATGTCGCGATGCCGGGGCGGTGCTGGGCTACATGAACTTCGGTTCGGAGTTCGCCAGCGAGTTGTTTGCGGCGCGGGCGCTGGCGGAGGGCAAGCGGCTGGCGTTGCCCAAGGTGAATCACCATACCAACCAGCTCGACCTGTATTGGGTGGAGGACTTCGAGAACCAGCTGGCGCCGGGTTTGTGGGGCATACGCGAGCCGGTGGTGGAACGCTGCGAGCGGGTCGGGGCGCTAAATGAGGTAGAATTCGCCCTCTTGCCGGGGGTGGCCTTCACCCGCGGCGGAGCGAGGCTGGGCTATGGCGGCGGTTTTTACGACAAGCTGCTGGCCGGGTCGGGTGCTGGGAGAGAGCGTCCGGTTCTGGTCGCCGCGGCGTTCGCGCTGCAGATAGTCGAGCAGCTTCCGCAGGAAGCAACGGACATAAAGGTCGAACGGATCGTCACCGAACAGGAGGCGATAACCTGTACGGCGTAACAACAAACCGCACAAGGAAATAGCAGAGATGGCAAACAACATCCCGGATATGGATCGGCCCGATATCGATCCACAAGAGACCCAGGAGTGGCTGGACGCGCTTGAGTCGGTGCTGGAGAACGAGGGCGCGGAGCGCGCCCACTATCTGATCAGCCAGTTGATCGACAAGGCCCGGCTGGGCGGCACCGATATGCCGATCAGTGCCACGACGCCCTACATCAACAGTATTCCGCTGGACCGGGAAGAGCGCTCTACCGGCAATCACGAACTGGAGCACCGCATCCGCGCGCTGACGCGCTGGAACGCGATGGCCATCATCCTGAACGCGAACAAGGAGTCGTCCGAGCTGGGCGGCCACATCGCCAGCTTCGCTTCTGCTGCGACCTTGTACGACGTCGGCTTCAACCATTTCTTCCACGGCCATACCGACAAGCACGGCGGCGACCTGATTTATTTCCAGGGACATTCCTCGCCCGGCGTCTATGCGCGCGCCTTCCTCGAAGGTCGTATCAGCGAGGCGCAGTTGCGCAAGTTCCGCCAGGAAGTGGACGGCGACGGCCTGTCTTCCTATCCGCACCCCTGGTTGATGCCGGATTTCTGGCAGTTCCCCACCGTGTCGATGGGCCTGGGCCCGTTGATGGCGATCTATCAGGCGCGCTTCATGCGCTACCTGCAGCATCGCGGTCTGGCGAGCACCGACGGACGCAGGGTCTGGGCTTTCCTCGGCGACGGCGAGACGGACGAGCCGGAATCGCTGGGCGCGATCTCGATGGCCGGGCGCGAGAAGCTGGACAACCTGATCTTCGTGATCAACTGCAACCTGCAGCGTCTCGACGGCCCGGTGCGCGGCAACGGCAAGATCATCCAGGAACTGGAAGGCGTGTTCCGCGGCGCGGGCTGGAATGTCATCAAGGTGGTCTGGGGTGGCGCATGGGATCGCCTGCTGGCCAAGGACAAGAGTGGCCTGCTGTTGAAGCGCATGGAAGAAGTCGTGGACGGCGAGTACCAGACTTACAAGTCCAAGGATGGCGCGTATGTGCGCCAGCACTTCTTCGGCAAGTATCCCGAGTTGCTGGAACTGGTCGCCGACATGTCCGACGACGAGATATGGCGTCTGAATCGCGGTGGCCACGACCCGCGCAAGGTGTTCGCGGCCTATACCTCTGCGGTCAAGCACAAGGGTCAGCCGACCGTGATCCTTGCCAAGACGGTGAAGGGTTACGGCATGGGTTCGTCCGGCGAGGCGCAGAACCCGACTCACCAGCAGAAGAAGATGGACGGCGAGTCGCTGCGCAAATTCCGCGACCGTTTCAACATCCCGGTCAGCGATGCCGATCTGCCCAACCTGCCGTTCGTGCGTCCTGCCGAAGACAGTCAGGAAGCCAAATACCTGCGCGACCGCGTCGCGGAGATGGGTTCGGTGCCGTCGCGCCGGCCCGAGGCCAAGCCGTTGGCGATGCCCGCGAGCGAGTCGTTCGATGCCTTGCTGAAGGGCACTGACGGCCGCGAGATTTCGACGACCATGGCGTTCGTGCGCCTGCTCGGCGCGCTGGTCAAGGACAAGCATATCGGCAAGCAGGTCGTACCCATCGTGCCGGACGAGTCGCGCACCTTCGGCATGGAAGGCATGTTCCGCCAGCTCGGCATCTTCTCGCAGGTCGGCCAGCTGTACACGCCGCAGGACGCCGATCAGCTGATGTACTACAAGGAAGACAAGACCGGCCAGATCCTGCAGGAAGGCATCAACGAGGCCGGCGGCATGGCCGACTGGATCGCCGCCTCGACCGCCTACGCGAACCACGGCGTGGCGATAATCCCGTTCTACATCTACTACTCGATGTTCGGCTTCCAGCGCATCGGCGACCTGGCCTGGGCGGCGGGCGACCTGCGCGCGCGCGGCTTCATGGTCGGCGGCACGGCCGGTCGCACCACGCTGAACGGCGAAGGTTTGCAGCATCAGGACGGCCACAGTCACCTGATGGCGGCGACCATCCCGAACTGCGTCAGCTACGACCCGGCGTTCGCCTACGAACTCGCGGTGATCGTGCGCGAGGGCATGCGCCGGATGTATGTCGAGCAGGAAGACGTGTTCTACTACCTGACGGTGATGAACGAAAATTACGCGCACCCGGCGATGCTGAAGGGCGCGGAAGACGGTATCGTCAAGGGCATGTATCTGTTCAGCGAAGGCAAGAAGGCCAAGGGGCCGAAGGTGCAATTGCTGGGCAGCGGCACTATCCTGCGCGAGGCGATCGCCGCTGCGGAGATGCTGGAAAAGGACTTCGGTGTGTCCTCCGACATCTGGAGCGTGACCAGCTTTAACGAACTGCGCCGCGACGGTCTGGATGTCGAACGCTGGAATATGCTGCATCCGGAAACCAAGCCGCGCGCCAGCTTTGTCGAGCAATGCCTCGCCAAGCGCGAAGGCCCGGTGGTCGCCGCGACCGATTACATCAAGAGCTACGCCGACCAGATCCGTCCATACGTGCATGCGCGCTACAAGGTGCTGGGCACCGACGGCTTCGGCCGTTCGGATACACGCAAGAAGCTGCGCGGTTTCTTCGAGGTCGACCGCAACTACATCGTAGTCGCGGCGCTGAAGGCGCTGGCCGAGGAAGGCAAGATCGAGGCGGTGCAGGTCAGCCGCGCGATCAAGCTCTACGGCATCAACCCTGACAAACCCAACCCGACGACAGTCTAGGCCGGGGAGAACAATATGGCAGAACAACAAGTACTGGTGCCGGATATCGGTGGCTTCAAGGATGTGGCGGTGATCGAGGTGATGGTCAAGGCCGGCGATATCGTCGCCGCCGAGGACACGCTGGTCACGCTGGAGACCGACAAGGCTGCGATGGACGTGCCGTCGCCCTTCGCCGGGACGGTGAAGGAAGTGAAGGTCAAGGTCGGCGACAAAGTGGGAGAAGGCAAGCTGATCCTGGTGATGGAGACCAGCGGCGCTGCCGCCGCGGTTACCGCTCCGGCAGCAGTTCTGGCGGCGCCGGTCGCGCCTGCGCCCGTGGCGGCCAAGCCGGCGGCCGCTCCCGTTGCGATTGCAACGGTGCAGCCCGCAGCTTCTTCCGGCGGCAAGGGACACGCCAGCCCGGCAATCCGCCGCTTCGCGCGCGAACTCGGCGTGGACATCGCGCAGGTCAAGGGCAGCGGCGAGAAGAATCGCGTCACTAAGGAAGACGTGCAGAACTTCGTCAAGCAGTCGCTGGCGCAACCGCGCGGTGCGGCTGGCGGCGGCGCGCTGCCGGGCCTGCTGCCGTGGCCGGATGTCGACTTCGCCAAGTTCGGCGAGGTCGAGACCAAGCCGTTGTCGCGCATCAAGAAAATCTCCGGCGCGAATTTGCACCGCAACTGGGTGATGATCCCGCATGTGACGCAGTTCGAGGAGGCCGACATCAGCGAGATGGAGGCATTCCGCAAGCAGCTCAACGACGAGCACGCGAAGGCGGGCATCAAGATCACGCCGCTGGCATTCTTGCTGAAGGCGGCTGCGGCGACGCTGAAGCATTTCCCGGACTTCGCGGCTTCGCTGGATGCGAGCGGCGAGAACCTGATCGTGAAGAAATATATCCACATCGGCGTCGCGGTGGATACGCCGGATGGTCTGATGGTTCCGGTGATACGCGACGTGGACCAGAAGGGCATCGTGCAACTGGCGAAGGAGCTGGGCGAGATCAGCGCGAAGGCGCGCGACAAGAAGCTCACCGCCGCGGACATGCAGGGCGGCTGCTTCACCATTTCCAGTCTCGGCGGCATCGGCGGCACGTCGTTCACGCCGATCATCAATGCGCCGGAAGTCGCGATCCTCGGCGTGTCCCGTTCCAGCATGAAGCCGGTGTACCAGGACGGCGAATTCGTCGCGCGGCTGATGCTGCCGCTGTCGCTGTCCTACGACCATCGCGTGATCGATGGCGCGGCGGGCGCGCGTTTCACCACCTACCTCGCGCATGTGCTGTCGGATATGCGCAGGCTTGCGCTGTAACCGGTGAACCCTATCGGCATCCTCGGCGGGACCTTCGATCCGATCCATTTCGGGCATCTGAGGCTGGCCGAGGAAATGTTGGAGCTCGCCGGGCTGGAGCAGATTCGTTTCATCCCGGCCGGCACGCCGCCGCATCGCGGCTCGCCGCAAGTGTCGGCGCAGCAGCGCAGCATGATGGTGCAACTGGCCATCGCCGACCAGCCGGCCTTCGTGCTGGACGAGCGCGAAGTGAAACGGGACAGGCTCTGCTACACCGTGGATACGTTGGGCGAACTGCGCGCCGAACTGGGGGCGACGCAGCCGCTGTGCCTGCTGATGGGCGGCGACGCCTTCCTGCAATTGCACACCTGGCACGAGTGGGAGCGCCTGTTCGAACTGGCGCACATTGTCGTGGGCTACCGTCCCGGCTACACATTGGACGAGCGCATCGAAGTCGCGCCCGAGATGTTGCGCAAGCATTACCGGGAGCGTTTGTGCGCCGTGGAAGTCATGGCGCATGCGCCTTGCGGCGGCGTCGCCGAACTGGCGATCCCGAAGCTGGAGATTTCGGCGACCGACATACGTCGTCGCGTGGCCGAGGGCCGCACTATCCGTTACCTGCTGCCGAATGCGGTGGCGGACTATATTCATCAACATCATTTATACACATCATGCTGAACATCGAAGAAAAAACCAAAGCCATCGTCGACGCGCTCGAAGACATCAAGGCCGAAGACATCACCGTAATCGACACCACCAAACTCAGCCCGCTGTTCGAGCGCATGATCATCGCCAGCGCGAAATCCTCGCGCCAGACCAAGGCCATCGCCGACAACGTCGTGGTCAAGCTGAAGGAGCGCGGCGAGCCGGTTGGTGGCCGCGAGGGCGAAGATAGTGGCGAGTGGATACTGATCGACCTGGGCGAAGTGCTGGTGCATGTGATGCAGCCGGCGGTGCGCCAGTACTACAACCTCGAAGAGTTGTGGACCAAGGGACAGACGCTGCGCCCGAAGCTGGCGGCCCAGAAGCCGGAATAACGGCAGCGGGAATAAACATGAGACCGGGAATGCATCTGATCGTAGGGACACATGAAGCGTATGTTCCGGCATTGGCACGGCGCGCCGTGCCCCTACCGCAGACCGCATGAAGCTGCTCATCGTTTCCGTCGGCCACAAGATGCCGGACTGGATCACGGCGGGCTATAGCGAATACGCCAAGCGCATGCCGCGCGAGACGAAGATCGAGTTGCTGGAGATCAAGCCCGAGCCGCGCACCACCGGCAAGACCACCGCGCAGATCATGGAAGCCGAGGCGCAGCGCATCCTCGCGGCCTTGCCGCAAGGTTGTCTGCGCATTGCGCTGGACGAGCGCGGCGCGATGCCGACCACCAAACAACTCGCCGCGCAGATGCAGGACTGGATGCGCGAGGGCCGCGATGTGGCGTTCATTGTCGGCGGTGCGGACGGGTTGCACGACACGGTCAAACAGGCGGCGCAGCACCTGATGGCGCTGTCGGCGTTGACCTTGCCGCATGCAATGGTGCGTGTGCTGCTCGCCGAACAGTTGTACCGCGCGCACAGCTTGTTGCACAATCATCCCTATCATCGCGAATAGACTCTACTCATGAGCATCATCAAACCCCGCATCTATCTTGCCTCGCAGAGTCCCCGCCGCCGCGAACTGCTGAAACAGGTCGGCATCAATTTCGAGTTGCTGCTGCTGCGCTCCAGTCCCGGTCGCAGCGTGGACGTGGACGAGACGCCGCATCCGGGCGAGCTGCCCGAGGTCTATGTGCGCCGGGTGTGCCAGGCCAAGGCGGAGGGGGGCTACAGTGCGCTGCGCTTGCGCAATCTGCCGCCGTTCCCGGTGCTGGCCGCAGACACGACCGTGGCGCTGGACGGAGAAATCTTCGGCAAGCCGGACAACGCCGATCATGCAGGCGAGATGCTGCGCGCGCTTTCCGGAACGGAGCATCAAGTGCTCACCGCGGTCGCCATCGCGCTGGGCGATCATGTCGAGCAGGTCGTATCCGTTTCCTCGGTGCGTTTCGCACCGCTGACCGGGGAACGCATCAACGCTTACTTGCGCACCCACGAGTATGCCGATAAGGCAGGCGGCTACGCGATACAGGGCCATGCGGGCGCGTTCATCGAACATATCTCCGGTAGCTATTCCGGCGTGATGGGGTTGCCGCTGTTCGAGACAGTCGAACTGCTGCGTCGTTTCGACTATCCGGCGATATAGCAATGTCAGAAGAAATACTGATCAACGTCACCCCGCAGGAAACCCGCGTCGCGGTGATGCAGCTCGGCGTGGTGCAGGACCTGCATATCGAACGCAGCGGCAGCCGGGGCATCGTCAGCAACGTCTACCTCGGTCGCGTCAAACGTGTGCTGCCGGGCATGCAATCCGCGTTCATCGATATCGGTTTGGAGCGCTCGGCCTTCCTGCATGTCGCGGACATCTGGGGCAACGGCGGCGAAGGCGTCGAGCCGAAACCAATTGAAAAAGTGCTGGCCGACGGGCAGACGCTGATGGTGCAGGTCATCAAGGAGCCTATCGGCACCAAGGGCGCGCGGTTGTCCACGCAGATCAGCATCGCCGGACGCCTGCTGGTGTATCTGCCGCAAGAGACGCATGTCGGCGTGTCGCAGCGCATCGAGAGCGTGGAGCAGCGCGATGCCTTGCGCGCGCGGCTGCAGGCGGCACTGCCGGAAGGGCACAAGGGCGGTTACATCATCCGCACCGTCGCCGAGGCGGCGACCGATCCGGATTTCGACGCCGACATCCGTTATCTGGACAAGCTGTGGAACAACCTGAAGTCCGCCGCGCAGACCGCAGCCGCACCGCAGCCGCTGTACCGCGAACTGGATATCAGCCTGCGCGTGCTGCGCGATTTCGTCACGCTGGATACGTCGCGCATCCTGGTCGATTCGCGCAGCACTTTCCAGAAGATGCAGGAGTTCGCCGGGGACTACAACCAGGGGGCGCTGGATCGACTGGAGCACTATCCCGGCGTGCGCCCGCTGTTCGACCTGTACGGTGTCGAAGAGGAGATCGAGCGCGCGTTGTCCAAACGCGTGGACCTGAAATCCGGCGGCTACCTGATTATCGACCAGACCGAGGCGATGACTACCGTGGATGTGAACACCGGCGGCTTCGTCGGACTGCGAAACTTCGACGACACGATATTCAAGACCAACCTCGAAGCCACGCAGGTCATCGCCCGCCAGCTTCGGTTGCGCAATCTCGGCGGCATCATCATCTGCGATTTCATCGACATGGAGACGCAGGAGCATCGCGACGCGGTGCTGGACGAGTTCAAGAAGGCGCTGGCGCGCGACCATACGCGCGTCAGCGTGAACGGCTTCTCGTCGCTGGGCCTGGTCGAGATGACGCGCAAGCGCACGCGCGAGAGTCTGGCCCATGTGCTGTGCGAGTCCTGCCCGACCTGTCAGGGGCGGGGCGAGGTGAAGACCGCGCAGACCGTGTGCTACGAGATACTGCGCGAGATCGTGCGCGAGGCGCGCCAGTTCAACGCGCGCGAATATCGCATCCTCGCGTCGCAGCAGGTAATCGACCTGTTCCTCGACGAGGAATCGCAAGCGCTGGCGCAGCTTTCCGACTTCATCGACAAGCCGATATCGATGCAGGTAGAGACCATGTACAGCCAGGAACAATACGATGTCATCCTGATGTAGGGGTTGCGCGTTAGTAGCGACGGTCTGCTAGACTGCCGGTCGCGTCGCGAGGCGCGCATAACGAAAAACCAATCGACTCGGGGAGATTATCAATGTTGAAGAAGCAATTCATGGTCGCGGCTGCGGTCGCCGTTTTTTCCACTGCGGCCTTTGCCAGCGATCACGGGCACGCCGCCAGCCATGACAGCCACGATGCCATGCATGCGGAGCATGGCGGTTCGGCTCCCGCATGCACCGGTTTCGGTCCGCAGACGCCGCGCGACATCGACAGCAAGCATGGCGAGAACAAGATCGTCTTCGCGCTGGCCGCGGACTACAAGGAAATGAACCTGTGCAACATCCACCTGCACAAGAACGCCGAGCACAAGGGCAAGGATTATCCGATCTTCGCCGGAGAAGGGGCGCATGGCTACGACAGCGGCTACCAGTGCAGCGTGAGCAAGCACCTGAGCGCCGCCGAAATGGCGCCGACCGCAGAGCCGGTTTGCCCGAGCGAGCACGGCGCTCTGAAGCCGGGCGACACCATCGAAGTGCACTGGGTGCATTCCTCCGCTCCGGTCAAGCCGGGCCCGACGCTGGGTTCCTGCCTGTCCGACAACGTCAAGAATCCGGACCTGCGCGTGGAAGCCCAGGTGTTCACGCTGGTGAACGATCCGAACGCGCTGGACTTCAACACGCTGGGCTATAGCGGCAAGGTGGTCAACGGCTACCAGCAGGCCGATGCGATCCCGGCCAACACCGGCAAGCCTGTCCTGTTCGCGGGTTCGACCACCGGCCCGACCTACAGCGACTCGACCTGCTCTCCGCTGCAGGTGACCTGGAGCGTGCGTCCGCAGTGCGCCAAGATCGACATCAACTCCGTCGCCAAGTGGTGCAAGGGCAACGCCTTCAAGGAAGACCATGCCCACGGCGTGCGCAAGCTGGTGACCGTGCCGGCGCTGCTGTCCGAAATCAAGGACGGACAGAAGCACTAATCGCCGGAGCGGTGTGGCGACACACCCGGCTACAGCCGCCCCGCGCCGCTTCCCGCGGCAGAGGGCGGCTGTTTTTTTGGGGCGAATCGCGATCGCCCGATCAATCAGGAGAGAGACCATGTTCGACAAACTGATTATCGCCATCGTCATCCTGATGGCTCCGTTTGCCACCGCTGCAGGCGAAGAGCACCAGGCAGGGGACGCCGCCACGGCGGAGGCCTTCATCCGCGAAATCCAGTCCGACCAGAAAGCCTATGCCGCCGCCAAGGGGGCTGCGTTCTTCAAGGAACTGTCCAAGGGCCAGACCCCGCGTGCAACCGTGGTGACTTGCTCCGACTCTCGCGTCCACACCAATATGCTGGACAAGACGCCCGAAGGCGACCTGTTCATGGTGCGCAACATCGGCAACCAGTTGGCGACTTCCAAGGGCTCAGTGCAATACGGCGTGAACCATCTGGGTTCTTCATTGCTGATCTTCATCGGCCATTCTTCCTGTGGCGCAATCAAAGCGGCAGGCGGCGACTACTCCGCTCTGGAAGAGCCGATCCGTAAGGAGCTGGACAACATCAGTATCATCAAAGGCAATACCAACATCGATGGCGTGAAGACCAACGTGAACAACCAGGTCGCCGCCGCGATGCGGGAGTGGCCCGAGCAGGTGGAAGCCGGCCAGTTGCTAGTCGTGGGCGCGGTGTACGACTTCGCCAACGACATGAGGAAGGGCGCGGGCAAGTTGAACATCATCAACATCAACGGCGAGACCGACCCGGCCAAGCTGCGCAACATGCCGGCCCTGGCGGCCGGAACGGGAAACGGCAAGCACCGCTGAACGGCGTCGCCATCTCAGCACGCCTGACTAGCCAACGCCAATAAGTCAGGGAGACGAAAATTCATGGTTTTCGGTCTTGCGGAAAAGGTCATGACCTTCTGTTCGAACTCGTCGACGGGAACGGGTTTGCTGAACAAATAGCCCTGGTAGACCATGCAGCCGTTCTCCTTGAGAAAATTCAACTGCTCCTCGGTTTCAACGCCTTCGGCGATGACGCTTATGCTGAAGTTCTGCGCCATGTCGATAATGGTCTGGATCATCACGGCATCGTTGTTGTTCGTCGCGATGTCGCGCACAAAACTCTGGTCGATCTTGAGTTGGTCGAGCGGCAGTTGCTTCAAATAGGATAGCGACGAGTAGCCCGTGCCGAAATCGTCCATCGACAGTTTGACGCCGATGTTTTTCAGCGCATGCATCTTTGCCATGACATCGGCGACATCGTTCACGATCACGCTCTCGGTCAATTCGAGCTTGAGGCGGGCCGGGTTGACTCCATGCGCGCGCGTGATCGCCGTCACCTTGGCCACGAAATCGGACTGCCTGAATTGATGCGCGCTGACGTTGACCGCAAGGGTCAGGTGGCGCATCTGTTCGTTGTCGGCCCACTCGGCAAGTTGTCGGCAGGCGGCATCGAGCACCCATTCTCCGATCTCGAGTATGAGCGAGCTTTCCTCTGCCACAGGAATGAATTGTTCCGGCATGATCATGCCGAGTTCCGGATGCTGCCAGCGCACCAGCACCTCGGCCCCCAGCGGGCGATGCTCGTCGCACACCTGGATCTGGTAATACAACAGCAATTGCCGGTTAAGCACGGCATAGCGCAGATCCGTTTCCAGCGATGCGCGCGTTTCCACCGCTTGCTGCATGAACGGGTCGAAGAAACGCACGGCATTCCGTCCGGCCTCCTTGGCCTGGTACATCGCCATGTCGGCGCGTTTGAGCAATGCATCCACCGACTCTTCGTTGCCGAGATACAGGCTGACCCCGATGCTGGGCGAGCTGTGATGTTTGTGTCCCTTGAGCATATAGGGAGCGGACAGGGCCAGGCGCAGCTTTTCCGCAATCATCGCGGCCCTTTGCGAGGCCTCCTCCGCGCTCGCGCCCACCCCCTCGAACAGCACGACAAACTCGTCCCCGCCAAACCGCGCCACGGTATCGCCCTCGCGCACATTGGCCTGGATACGCCGGGCAACCTCGATCAGCAACTGATCGCCGTAGTCATGCCCCAACGTGTCGTTCAGATTCTTGAACCTGTCCATGTCGAGGAACAGCACCGCGCCGTAAAGACGGTTGCGCGCCGACACCGGCAGGGCAGCGCGGAAGCGATCCAGCAGCAAGCGCCTGTTCGGCAACTGGGTCAGTGCATCGTAAAAGGCTAGGTTGAGGATCTCCTCTTCGGCCTGTTTGCGCGCGGTAATGTCGCTGAAGATGGCGACATATTGGAAAACATCGCCGACTTCGTCTTTTACCGTGCTGATGGTCAGCCACTTAGGATAGATCTCGCCGTTTTTGCGCTTGTCCAGGATTTCGCCGGACCATGTGCCCGCATTTTGCAACTGCCGCCACATTTCCTGGTAGAACTCGGGGGGGTGCTTGCCGGAGGAAAGTAGGCGCGGATTGTTGCCGACGGCCTCGTCCGATGTGTAGCCGGTAATGGAGGTGAATGCGGGATTGACGGCAATGATCGCGGCGTTCGAGTCGGCTACCAGCACGCCTTCTTCCATATTGTGGAATACCGATCCCGCAAGTTTCAGCGCTTCCTCGCCCTCGATGCGCTCGGTCATGTCGCGGATGAAGCAATACAGTTGGCCGCCGCATGCGCTGCTGTAATTGGCGCTGGCCTCTATTGTCAGGATGCGGCCGTCCTTGCATCGGTTGCGGGTCTCGAAGCGAGCGCTGCCGACGGCAATGATGCTATCGATGTGCGGATCGATTGCCTCGGCTTCTACGTCATGAATGGACATGCCCAGCAATTCTTCGCGGCTATAGCCGATCAGATGGCAATACGCATCATTCACCTCCAGAAACCGCCCCTTCCTGTCCGTCATCCAGAAGCCGTCCAGTGAGGTGCGAACCATGGCCTTGAATTGTTCCTCACTGCTTTTGTGGAGCGCCTCGGTGGCTATGTTGCGTTCATGAATGTGGATTACCAGTGGACGAAACAGGAAAAAATAAAGCGTCGGCGAAATGAGCACGAGCAACAGCGTACTGTCCAATACGGCCTCAAACGAGGGGGACTTCTGCGGTATATGCTGAAGCAGAAACATGACGAACGATTCGGAAACGAAGACCGACGTGGCGATGATCAGGAAGATAAGCGCAGGGGAGCGGAAGACGGCCGATTGGCGTTGCGGATAAAGGCCGCTGATTCGGTAGCGTTGAGTGCCAATCATGATGCCTCCCTAACGTGTATCCTCGCCGACGGCCAAACCGGGAACCTGGCCCGGGCATCCGGCGAGGACATATCGCGAGCAAATGATAGAGACAACAACCTACGGAAGAAATAAGCAATACTGCTTATTCGCCGATACGTCCGGACGATCGATGCCGCAGGCGTCGTGAATGTCCGGCGAGAGGGGAGTGGCATGGTGAGCTCAGACGGCCTACCGATGCGGGGAGAGAAACGACTGTGACTGGAGGATAGGTGGACGGGACGGAGGCGGTGGATTTTGCCCGCGCATGACGCGACTATAGATTCGGCCAGCAAATAGTTTTGTAGGCTGGGGTTCGCGTTGCTCACCGCCAGCCTACAACGTGGCGTTCATTTCAATCTATTTATTGGACGACTCAATAGCAGCTTCTCAAGTTTTCAGCAGACTCTCCGGATCGACCGTGCTGCCCGTTATCGCCACCACCTTGTGGCGCGATTGCCCGCCCTGTTTCAATTCCACCTGCCGCACCGGCACGTCGAACAATCCCGCGATGAATTTCAATAAGGCCTCGTTGGCACGGCCTTCCACCGGCGGGGCGGCGAGGCGGATTTTCAGCGCCTCGCCGTGTAGTCCGGCGAGTTCGCTGCGCTTCGCGCCCGGCTGGATATGCAACGTCAGCGTGAGGACTTCGCCGTTGCGGCGGAACCAATCTGCCACGTCAGAAGAACAGTCCCAGAGTCATGCGCTCCAGCGCGCTGACGGGGACGATGATGATGAGTTGACAGACGATGAACAGCAGCAGCGGCGACAGATCGAAGCTGCCCATCAGCGGTACGACGTTGCGGATAGGCCGCAGGAAGCGGTCGGTCACCGAAGCCAGCAGCGGGGCCACCGACGAGTGCGGATTCACCCAGGACAGGATCGCCTGAGCGAACACTGCGGCCATCAGCAGGTACACGCTGATCTTGAGCAGCTTGACCAGCGCCAGAGCCAGCAGTCCGACCAGAGGGAAGCCATGCGATAGATCGCCCTGCACCATGTACAGCGCGCCCAGATAGAGTAACTCGGCCAGCAGCGCGAGCAGCAGCGTCGCGCTGTCCAACCCGGCGATGGCGGGGAGACGCTTGCGCAGCGGCAACACCAGGAAGTCGGTGATCGCCATGACGAATTCGCCGACGGGATTGCGCATCGGCGAGCGCAGCCACACCGCGTGGAAGCGGAACAGCAGAATCACCGCGAACGGTTGCAGCAGCATGTCGAACAGGAATATCAGGCCTTCGCTCATCATTGTTGTGCTCCCAGTTCGTCGCCCATTTCTTTTGCGCGGTCGGCCGCAGCCTTTGCCGCCTGAGCGATGTGTTCATCGACATGGTTGGCCGCCATGCTCAGCAAGGCGCGTTCGGTCGTGCCGTTTTTCGAGGTCACGCGCGCGCGCAGCACGCCGGGTTCTTCGTCGCTGGAAGCCGCCAGTTTGCTCGCACCAAGGAAAGTGGCGAGGCTCAAGCGGCGCGCGTCGTCGGCGCTGAAACCCAGTTCCTGCCCGGCCTTCTGCATCGCCTCGATGAAATAGAACACATAGGCCGGGCCGCTGCCGGAGATCGCGGTCACCGCGTCCAGCATGACTTCGTCCTGCACCCACAGCGTGTCGCCCACCGCCGCGAGGATGTCCTGCGCCTGTTCGCGTTGTGCCGTGCTCACCGCCGGCAGCGCGTACAGCCCGGTCATGCCGCTTTGCACCAGCGCCGGGGTGTTCGGCATCGCGCGCACCACGGCCTGGCTGCCCGCCCAGCGCGCGAGGTCGCCCGCGCGTATGCCGGCGGCGATGGAAATCAGCAACTGGCTGTCGAGCAGTGCGGCTAGCGCTTGCGCCACCTCGCGCAATTGTTGCGGCTTCACCGCGAGCACGACGACATCGCTGCCGGTCACGCCTTCGGCGAGGCTATCGGTCGCGCACACGCCGAACTGCGCGTTCAGCTTGGCGCGGTTGTCCGCATTGATTTCGACCACGCTGATTTGCGCAGCGACGAAGCCCTTGCCGAGCATGCCGCCGATGAGTGCGTTGGCCATGTTGCCGCCGCCGATAAAGCAAATGTTCATGCCGATCCTTCAGGAGAGTTTTTGCGAGGGGCGATTATCGCAAATTGGCACCGGGTCGGCATGGGCAATGCGGGTATATCGCTCCTCAGTCCGGGATGTCGCTCTCTGCGGGGACGACGGCCGCGATCCGGTCGGCCAGCGCGGCAAGACTCGCGGCCTGCAATGCAGAGGCGGTGACGATGCCGCCCCTGCCGTCCGGCAGGTCGCGCGTGGCGGTTGCGGCGGCCACGACGGTAGGCGCATAACCCAGATCGCGTGCGGCGCGCGCGGTGGAGCTGACGCAGTTGTGCGTCATGAAGCCGATGATCACGAGGTTCTTTCTGCCCGTGCGCTGAATCACCTCTTCCAGCCCGGTGCCCGAGAATGCGCTCACTCGCATCTTCTCGATGACAGCCTCGTCGGCCTGCGGACGCAACGGTGCGACGATTTCGAATGCAGGCGTGTTCGGATTGAATAGCGCGCCATTGCCTTTGTGCACGATGTGGATGACCGGCGCACCGGACTTGCGGGCGCGCGCCAGCAACTTGTCGATCTCGGCGATGGCCGCATCTACGCCGACCAGCGGCAACGCCCCATCGACGTATTCGCGCTGCGCATCGACGATGACCAGCACGCTGTTCGAAAGCCTGCCGGCTTCCGGTCTCGCTCCCGCCATTTCGAAAAGCGTCTTGGGCAACTCCGCCGCCCGCACCGACATTGCGCAAAACAGCAAGCCGCCCATCGTGATTATTGATAGCTTCATGGTGAGTCCCGCCTGATTAAATCTTCAAATGTTGCGTAATCGACCAGTGCGTCTGTACGATGCGCCAACCTTCCGCGTCATGCCGATATACCTCGGTGCAATTCCAGCGCATCGTCGTCGCGCCGCTGTGCGAAACCAGATTGAAGGTCAGCACCGCCGCCTCGCCGCACACCAGCACCTTGGGCTCGATCAGGTCGTAACGGTCGATATGGATAGCGCCGCGCAACGGCGCATACCAGGCCGACAGCGCCTCCAGCCCGTCGATGCGGCGCTCCAGAAAAGGATCGAAATAAGTCACATCTGATGCGGAAATTTCCAGGTAACCGGACGGATCGCCCGCGCCCCAGCGGTCCAGGGCGGCGCGTTCGAACGCGATGATTTCTGCGGTGATTTGTTCCGTGCTTGTCATGCTTCGCTCCTGTTGTGAATGGCAACGGAGCGCATCATGTCACCCGCTACACGAAACCGGCAGTGGCATAACTGCCCCATTCCATGCCAAAACTGCCAAGTTGAATATAGCTATCGCTTGATGGAATGGTGCGCTCCTGCGCTGGAACGAGGACTATGACCCGGAAGCCGATTTCAGCAAAGCGCTTAAGAGAGGGTGATGCCGTCCACGTTGTAGTGTGCGCAGGAGCGGCAAACATTAACAGGCAGGCTACAGGAATTAGCGTCTGTTTTGCTTGGCCGGATGCGCTTGTTCGTCTTTACTTAGATTTTCTAAGATTTTCCCTAGGTTAATCCCAATGCCCATGAAATTTGGCTCAAGTTTCATGTATCTGAGAACTGTTGATGCCATGCCATGAAGAAGAGAGTGTGCCCTATTTGTGCCAGCAGGTGATTTTCCAGTGCGCACTGTATTGATTACCTCCATCAACAGGGAGTCACGCTGCTCCCTGAAGTATGGTGAGGGTATGCTTAATCCGCGCAAGAGATTTTCTGATTCGGAAAGCATACTTTTATCGTCGCCGGCAATGGCGATATACGCAAACGTAAATACATAGTCCACGAACTCCGCAGACTTCGGTTCAATCAGATCGACCGTGCGAATTGTATTGGCTGCAATTTCCCAACCATCCGTTTCCACGAGGCACTCGGCCAAGAATACTTGGAGGATGGGTAATGACTGGATAGCGTAGGCTTGCCTATAGGAATCCCGAGCCGAGACCCAGTCTCCCTTGAATCGAAATTCATCACCAAGTTGGCGAAGAAGGTCTGCTCTTCCTGACTCTGTCCAGCCATCTTCTTCTATTAGGTCTTTGCAAATTGCGATCGCTTGATCAGTCCATTTTGGCTCCTTGCTGAGCCGACCAACCAGCCCAATGGCCATAGTGTATCGATGTCGCTCGTATAAGGAGTCCGCCTTCTTACTGCTATCTTGCTTATATGCATCAACGGCTACGCTAATTTCCTGCAGCGCGTCTTGCATATCTCCAATGAGCAGGAAGTCGATGGCCCTTATGCACCGATAATGAAGTCTATCAATTGCGCTTTCCGCTAGAAGAATGATGCGATCAACTAATTTCTGTTTGGCAGTAAAGGTCAGGTCGTCATGAAATAGTTCAATGTATAGCTGTAGAATTTCAATATCAGTCTCGAATTCCATAGATCCAAGCTTCTCAAGCTCACGTCGACTGGCGCGCTTATTTTTATCTGCCGTTAGCGCATGAAATGCTTGAAGGTAAATTATTTTCCTTTGCCAACGAGGGTGGTTAATGTTCAGTCGCAGTTGCTCCAGTGTGGCAGGAAATTCATCTGATTTATCGGTTTCCGCGTAGCACATTCCCAATAGTTCCGCGAGTTCAGTTAGTGCACGTATGTCCAAGTTTAGGAAATATTCCACTGCCTCAGGTGCAGAGTGCAGGAGCGGATCAGTATTGGTTTTGTGCCAAATGGTGTATTGGGTAATGTCAGCACGGCATGCCACCAACGCACTTGCATAATCCTTTGCGGCCAATGCATCGCGTGTTCGTTTTCCAAGTTGCCACCCCGGTAACTTGTCGGCACAACATCTCTTGAACTTCTCGCCGGAACCGCAGAGACAGTTACTATTCTTTGGTGGTAGGGCGGCTTGCCGATGCATTCCAATTTTGCTGCTATCAATTTTGGTCATTTCGTCTTGATCATTCATGATTTTGTAAACGGTTCCATCGTGTCATTATCCAAATGGGATCGCAACTTTGAATGACCTCCGTCGATAACAGCCATTTGATTTCACTTACAGCTATTTTTTTGGGCGAGTATTGGTTCGGACAGCCGGGATAAAGCAACTCGTTGCGCTCCGGCATCGTCGAAGTTGTCGGGCGACAGCCAAGCCCGGAATGCTTCGTTCAGTGCGGGCCATTCCTTATCTATCGCGGCATACCAAGCCGTGTCGCGGTTGCGACCTTTGCTGACTGCTGCCTGGCGGAAGATGCCTTCGAACGAAAAGCCAAGGCGCTGCGCCGCCTGACGCGAGGGCAGGTTCAGCGCGTTGCATTTCCATTCGTAGCGGCGATAGCCGAGGGCGAAGGCCTCTTTCATCATGAGGTGCATGGCCTCGGTGGCAACGGGCGTGCGTTGCATCAGCGGGGAAAAGTTGAGGTGACCCACTTCGATAGCACCGTTCGCGGGATCGATACGCAGATAGCTGGCGACGCCGACCGCCTTGCCCGTTGCGAGGCTGACGATGGCGAAGAATAGCGGGTCTGCCGTTGCGCTGACTTGCCCCACCCAGCTTTTATAGGAATCGAACGAATCGAATGGGCCATAGGGAAGATAGGTCCAGTTCCGTCCCTCCGCGCCAATGCGTTGGCGGCGAAGAGGTCTGCGGCATGTTGCGCGGCATCGAGCGGTTCGAGACGGCAAAAGCGCCCCACCATTGACTTGCGAGCCGGACGAGCTGCGGGCTTCCAATCGGGGACGGGGAAGCCGATGGGCTGGTCGAGTGGATTGATGTCGGGGGGCATGTTTGCGATCCTGATCGTATGAGCTATTGATCCGGCGATTGTAAGGGACCGGTTATGCCGACGAGAAAACAAGAGCTCGTGCTTTGGCATCCGGTTGCGATCGCTTCCTGATTAATCCAGCGGCTTTTAATGTGCTCGACCGGCTGCTGGATGAGGCGTTGGGAGATGTGACGCAGCAGATCCTACCCGTGCAATCTCTCACCGCTCGTGATTGAGTTCCTGCATCAACTGCACCGATAGCTCTTCGATGGATTTCGCGGTGGTGTCGAACCATTTGATGCCCTCGCGTTTCATCATCTTTTCCGCTGCGGCTACTTCGTAGCGGCAGTTTTCCAGCGAGGAATATTTGCTATTCGCGCGGCGTTCGGTGCGGATGCGATGTAATTGTTCTGGCGCAATGGTCAGGCCGTAGAGTTTGTGGAGATAAGGTTGCAGGCGCGAGGGCAGGTGGCCGCGTTCGAAGTCTTCCGGAATCAGCGGGTAGTTCGCCGCCTTCAGTGAGAATTGCAGCGAGAGGTACAAACTGGTCGGTGTCTTGCCGCTGCGCGAGACACCGACGAGGATGATGTCGGCGTTCTTGAGGTCGGCGTCGGACACGCCGTCGTCGTGCGCCAGCGCGAAGTTCATCGCGGCGATGCGCGAGTTGTATTCCGGGTTGGCGTGACCGTGCGAGCGGCCGACGGCGCGGGAATATTTGCTGCCCAGTTCCGTCTCCAGCGGGGCGATGAATGCATCGAACAGGTCGATAAAGTAGGCATCGGCCTGATGCAGGATGGCGCTGCATTCGGAGTTGGTCTGCGTCATGATGACGATGGGACGGATGCCGTCGCGCTGCCCCACCTCGTTGATGCGGGCGAGGCAGTCCCTGGCCTTTTCTTCATTGTCCACGAAGGGAATGCGCATGGGCCGGAAGGCGATACCTTCGAACTGCGAGAGCAGTCCGTTGCCCAGCGTTTCGGCGGTGATGCCGGTGCCGTCCGAGACATAGATCACCGTGCGTTTTTCAGTCGTCATTGTGCCGCTTCCTGAATGAATGATTCGATATTCCTTTTTCCCGTCGCCGGATACGCGCGAAGACCAACCTTGCGATCCTGGATCAGGCCGCCCCGGTCTTGATGTCGCCTTTCGGATTCGGATAGCGCACATGGTCCACCAGCTCCTGCATTTCCTTGTCCGGCGAGGCGGTCAGCAGACTGCCCACGATCACGCCGGCGAAACCGGCCGCCATGCCGAAGATGCCGCCCGAGATCGGGTTGATGCCCCACCACAGCGGCGCATTCACGCCGAAGAAAGGATAGGTCGTGTACATGTAGTACATGCAGACGCCGAGGCCGCCGACCATGCCCACGACCGCGCCGGCCTTGTTGGCGCGCTTCCAGAATACGCCCAGCACCAGCGCGGGGAAGAATGCGGAGGCCGCCAGCGAGAATGCCACGCCGACCAGCAACAAGATGTCTCCGGGCTTGAGCGAGGTGACATACGCGGCGGATACCGCGACGACCAGCAGCAGGCCCTTGGAAATCATCAGGCGGCGGGCCGTCGAGGCATGCGGATCGACCATCTTGAAATACACGTCGTGCGACAGCGCGTTGGCGATGGTCAGCAGCAGGCCGTCCGCGGTGGAGAGCGCGGCGGCCAAGCCACCCGCCGCGACCAGGGCGGTGACCACGTAAGGCAGGCCGGAGATTTCCGGCGTCGCCAGCATGATCAGGTCGCCGCCCATGGTGATTTCGGCCAGTTGCACGATGCCGTCCATGTTGATGTCGGTGACGCTCATCAGCGTCTTGTCCACGGCGGCCCAAGCGGACACCCAGCTCGGCAATTCGGAAAAGCTGGAGCCCACCAGCAGGGTGTAGACGTCGTACTTGGCCAGCACCGCCAGCGCCGGCACGGTGATGTAGAGCAGCGTGATGAACAGCAGCGACCAGAACACCGACTGTCGCGCCTCGCCTACCGAAGGCGTGGTGTAGAAGCGCGTCAGGATATGTGGCAACGCGGCGGTGCCGACCATCAGGCACAACACCAGCGCGAGGAAGTTCTTGCGCTTGTTGTCGCTCTCGGCTTCGTTCTGTCCGATGAAGGGCTCGGCATGGGCCGGGATGGGCGCGGCCTTGGCCTTGGCCGCATCGGCGGCCTTCTTCCATGCCGCGCGGGCCGCCGCCACATCGGCGGGGAACTCGGCTACCGCCCGATCCGCCGCTGCAACCGCCGCGGAATCGGCTCCGGGCCTGACTTTTAACTCGGCTGCCGCCCTGATCACCCTGCCTTTTTCTTCGGCCAGCCAGACATCGCCGCCGGTCGCCAGCGTTTTCAGTCTGGCTTCGGCCGTTTCCTGTTTCTGCGTGAAGATCGCGCGGACTTCCGCCTCGCGCGCGCCGTCCGGCGTGACCGGGTCGTTCAGCGCCTGCTCGCGCGCGGTGACTTTTTCCAGCACGTAGCCGTAGGCAACTTGCGGCACCGGGTTGCCGGTGTGCTTCACCGACAGCCAGATCACCGGGATCATGTAGGCGACGATCAGGATCACGTATTGAGCCACCTGCGTCCAGGTCACCGCGCGCATGCCGCCGAGGAAGGAACACAGCAGGATGCTGCCCAGACCGACGAACACGCCGACGCCGAACTCCAGCCCGGTGAAGCGGCTGACGATCAGGCCCACGCCGTAGATCTGCGCGATCACATAGGTGAACGAACACAGGATCGCGGCGAACACGCCGATGGAACGCGGAAGGTTGCCGCCGTAGCGCGCGCCGAGGAAGTCGGGAATAGTGAACTGGCCGAATTTGCGCAGATAAGGTGCGAGCAGCAGCGCCACCAGACAGAAGCCGCCTGTCCAGCCCAGCACGAAGGCGAGGCCGTCGTAACCGGACAGGTACAGCGTGCCGGCCAGGCCGATGAAGCTGGCGGCCGACATCCAGTCCGCGGCGGTCGCCATGCCGTTGAACAGGGCGGGAACGCGCCGTCCGGCCACATAGTATTCGGCGACGTCCGAGGTTCTCGACAGGATGCCGATGCCCGCGTACAGCAATACCGTCGCGCCGAGGAAGATGTAACCCAGCATCACGTTCGGCACGCCCATCTGTTCGAGGATGGCGAGCATGACGACGAAGCCGATGAAGCCGCCTGTATACAGCGAATAGTGCCGCTTGAGTTGCGAGACGAAGTGCCCCTGAGTCGAGCCGGACATCAGCGTTCCCCTTCCTGCGCCGCGTATTCGCGATCCAGCCTGTCCATGCGCCAGGCGTAATATCCGACCACGGCCACGTAGATCAGCAGCGCTCCCTGCGCGCCCATGTAGAACGGCAACGGGAAGCCGAGGAAGGTCAGGGATTGCAAGTCTCGCGCGAACCAGCCGACGACGAAGGTCGCGACGAACCAGATCGCCAGCAGCATCCCGGTCAACCGGAGATTCTTTTTCCAGTACTGGCGCTGCTTTTCGGTGGACTGCATGATTCCCCTTCGATCGGGATTGCGCGAGGAGCGGAGTATATCGCGGAAGTCCCCGCGCACGCCCGCTTGCAAGCGTTTTGAGATTTCCCCGCTGACCATTAGAATCGGGCTCGTGACGAGCCACTTCACCCACTACCCGGACACACGACCACCATGCGGATACTGATTGCGGAAGACGACGAAGTGCTGGCCGACGGACTGAGCCGCTCGATGCGTCAGTCTGGCTATGCGGTGGATCGCGTCGGCACCGGGCTGGAGGCGGATTCGATACTGCGCGGCGAGCAGCCTTACGACCTGATCATCCTCGACCTCGGGCTGCCGCAGTTGGACGGGTTCGCCGTGCTGCGCAACTTGCGCGAGCGCAACCAGCACGCGCCCGTGATCATTCTCACCGCGCGCGACAGCGTCGGGGATCGCGTCAAGGGACTCGATCTCGGCGCGGACGATTATCTGGTCAAGCCGTTTAGCCTGGAAGAACTGGAAGCGCGCGTGCGCGCGCTGCTGCGCCGCGGCCAGTGCGGCACCAACCCGATGCTCTGCTGCGGCGCTTTGAGCTTCGACAGCGTCGGCCGCCGCGCAGCTATCAACGGCCAGCCGCTGGAGCTGACCTCGCGCGAAGTGAGCCTGCTGGAAGCGCTGATGCTGCGCGCCGGCAAAGTAGTCAGCAAGGAGCAGTTGCTGGAACGGCTGTACAGTTATTCGGAAGAAGCCAGCAACAACGCCATCGAAGTCTACATACATCGCCTGAGGAAAAAGACCGCGCCCGCGGGCGTATCGATCCGCACCATACGCGGCCTGGGCTACATCATCGACAACCAGCCCTGATCGCCGTTCGCCGCAATGAGCGCCGTGGAAAACAAGACATTCTCCCTGCGTAGTTACCTCATGCAGAGGTTGCTGATCTCGCTCTATCTGCTGTGGCTGGTCAGCACCGTCGTCGGCTATTTCGCCACCATCAATTACGCCAACCAGCCTTACGACCTGGTGTTGCTGCAACGCGCCAATGCGGTGGCCGAACAGTTGCGGCTAGGCAGCGGCCACGAGCAGCTGGACGTGGTGCCATCTCTGCCCGACGGCACCGAGCCCGGCATGCCGGACCGGGTGGTCTATACCGTCACCGACAGCGAGGGCCGGAAGCTCGCTGGCACCGGCAACACCCTGCGCCCGCTTTCCTACCGGCGCGGACGGCCCGGCCCGCTGTTCAGCAACGGCGAGCGCGAGGGCCAGAAGACGCGCATGGTCAGCCTGACCTATCCTTCCAACGGCAAGCTGCTGCAGCTGCATGTCTCCGAGACCACGCAGCAGCGCCAGATGCTGATACGCGGCATCCTGTCCAACATCGTAATCCCGCAACTGCTGCTGACGCTGATCGCGCTGGCCGTGGTCTGGTACGGATTGAAGCAGGGCCTGAGGCCGCTCGAACGCCTGCGCAGCGAAGTGGTGAACAGGAAGCGCGACGACCTGAGCCAGCTCGACGGCAACCAGGCGCCGACGGAAGTGCGGCCGCTGATCGACGCCGTCAACGACCTGCTGGAACGATTGAAGCAGGTGATGGCCGCACAGCAGCGCTTCGTCGCCGACGCGGCGCACCAGTTGCGCACCCCGTTCGCAGGACTAAGGACCCAATCCGAATTGGCCTTGCGCAGCGACGATCCGCAGCAGAAACAGCTCGCGCTCGAACACATCCTCACCAGCACGCAGCACGGCATCCGCCTGGTCAACCAGCTGCTGGCGCTGGCCCGCAACGAACCGGACGCACAGGATACGCACAACTTCACCGCCATCGACCTCAACCTGCTGGCGCAGGAATGCACGGTCAACTGGGTGACCATGGCGCTGGAAAAAGACATCGACCTCGGCTACGAAAGCGCGTCCGCGACGCTGGAGATACAGGGAGATTCGAACAGCCTGACGGAGATGCTCAACAACCTGATCGACAACGCGATACGCTACACCCCGGCGGGCGGGCATATCACCGTCGGCGTCAGCGCGACGCCCCAGGGGGCGGAACTAAGCGTGGAAGATAACGGCCCCGGCATCGCGCCGCAACACCGCGAGCGGGTGTTCGAACGCTTCTACCGCATCCTCGGCAGCGGCCAGAGCGGCAGCGGACTTGGGCTGGCCATCGTCGCCGAAGTCGCCAAACGGCATGGCGCGGAAATCAGGCTGGATGAGGGCAGCGGCGGTACAGGCTCACGTATCGGCATCCGCTTCCCCGCCTTCTCCGATCCGGCCGTCAGGGCCGGGAATTAAACTACTCCGTCTTGTTCTTGGCGACGAAGGGATGTGCATGCCGGCTTAGGATGAAGTCGGCGATGAGTTTCAGCCAGATGGTGACGCCGGCTATCGAACTCCAAGTTTCGTAATCGAAGCTGGCGGTCAAAACACCGCCAATGACCGTAACAATCACTACGCCGGCGAGCATATTGATAGCCGCCGCATAAGACGCGTATTTTTCGGGGTGATCCGGCATCACGCCTTTCTTTAACGCGACCTCAGAATAGTCCCGTCGAACGGCGATGCGCCAAGTCCGGCGCAGCCAGATAAATGCCATCGGAAACAAGGCGAGGAACAGTAACCATGTCATCGCCACAGTAATATCGAAAACCATAAATACTCCAATAAAAAACCCCGCCGGGATACGGCGGGGTCAATGTTACAGGTAAATCAAATTGCTTTAGTGTGCGCCATCGACCGCTTTGGAACCGCGCGGTGTGCGAACGCTTTCCACCAGATGCTGGATGTGTTCCGGCGGCTCTTTGGTGAACTTGTCCACCACGAAAGCCACGATGAAGTTGAACAATGCACCCACCGCACCGAACGCTTCCGGCGTGATGCCGAAGAACGGGTTAGGTCCGCCGATCAGATCCAGGAACTCGGTGCCCTTGATGAAGAAGATACCCTTGTGCGCGAACACGTAGAACAGGGTAATCAACAGGCCGGCCAACATACCGGCAATCGCGCCTTCCTTGTTCATCTTCTTGCTGAAGATACCCATCATGATGGCCGGGAACAGCGAGCTGGCCGCAATACCGAAGGCCAGCGCGACCGTGCCTGCCGCGAAGCCCGGTGGATTCAGGCCCAGATAACCGGCAACGAAGATCGAGACTGCCATGGCGATCTTGCCTGCCATGAGTTCGCCCTTCTCGCTGATGTTCGGATTGAACACGCCCTTCACCAAGTCGTGCGAGATTGCGGACGAAATCGCCAGCAACAGGCCTGCCGCCGTAGACAACGCCGCAGCCAGACCGCCCGCAGCAACCAGCGCGATCACCCAGTTAGGCAACAGCGCGATTTCCGGGTTGGCCAGCACGATGATGTCGGGATTGACCGTCAGCTCGTTGCCCTTCCAGCCGGCCGCTTCGGCCTTGGCCTTGGCTTCCTCGCTCTTGGTCTTGTCGTTGTAGTACTGGATACGACCGTCGCCGTTCTTGTCTTCGAACTTCAACAGGCCGGTCTTGGCCCAGCGGGCCATCCAGTCAGGTTGCTTCGAGACTTCCAGGCTGGACTCCGGCGCGTACAGGTCACCGTTGGTCGCCACGGCGGTGTTCACCGTGGAGAGCAGGTTGTACTTCGCCATGCCCGCCACTGCCGGGGCCGTGGTGTACAGGATGGCGATGAAGACCAGCGCCCAACCTGCGGAAGAACGGGCTGCTGCCACCGTCGGCACCGTGAAGAATCTCATGATGACGTGCGGCAGACCGGCGGTACCGATCATCAGCGACAGGGTGTAGACGAACATGTTGAGCGTGCTGCCTGCAGTCGTCGTGGTGTATTCACCGAAGCCCAGTTCGACCACGATGGTGTCCAGTTTTTGCAGCAGGGAGATGTCCTGGCCCACCAAGTTAGAGCCCAAGCCCAGTTGTGGGATCGGGTTGCCGGTCAGGTGCAGGGAAATGAAGATCGCCGGAACGGTGTAGGCGAAAATCAACACCACATATTGCGCCACCTGGGTGTAGGTGATGCCCTTCATGCCGCCCAGCACCGCGTACACGAACACGATGCCCATGCCCACGTAGATGCCGGTTTCGCTCGATACGCCGAGGAAACGCGAGAATGCCACGCCGACGCCGGTCATCTGGCCGATCACATAGGTCAGCGATGCGGTCAGCAGGCAGACCACCGCGACGGTGGAGGCAGACTTCGAGTAGAAACGGTCGCCGATGAACTGCGGCACGGTGAACTTGCCGAACTTGCGCAAGTAAGGCGCCAGCAGCAGGGCCAGCAGCACATAGCCGCCGGTCCAACCCATCAGAAACAGGCCGCCGCCATAGCCCATGTTGGAGATCAAACCCGCCATGGAGATGAAGGAAGCGGCAGACATCCAGTCCGCCGCCGTGGCCATACCGTTTACGCGCGGGCCGACGCCGCCGCCGGCGACGTAAAACTCACTGGTGCTGCCGGCGCGCGCCCAGAGGGCGATGCCGATGTAGAGCGCAAAACTCGCGCCCACCACCAGATAAATCGTTGTTTGCAGATCCATGTTGTCCCCTTATTCTTCGTGAACGTCGAACTTGCGATCGATCTCGCCCATCTTCTTGGCGTAAATGAAAATCAGCGCCACGAAAATGTACATGGAACCCTGATGGGCGAACCAGAAGCCCAGCGGGTAACCGCCCAGATGTATGCCGTTCAGCATGTCGGCAAACAAGATGCCGGCGCCGAAAGAGACCAGGAACCAGACTGCAAGTATCTTGGTCAGCAAACCCAACGTGGCCTTCCAATAGGCCTCGCCGCTTTTGTCCATTGCGTTCTCCTCTGAAAATAAATGATGTGACCCGACCGGGCCCCGCCGCTCTGCATGTTGCGGAACGGTAGCCGGTGATATCTTCCACCTTCCCAATCCAGCCGCTTTGATCGGGGTGTTTTCCGACCTCCTTGCACTGCTGCCGGGCAGGTTACTTCAAGAAGCTTACGGTTAACTTACGCCGCCGGTCGGGCGATGCCACCCCCGGCCAACGCCGGGTGGCGGTCGCTCCGCAACCGGGGAAATCAGATCAAATCAGAGAAAAACATAGGTCGCCGCGCCACCTATATAACCGAGGATGGCCAGCAGGCTGATCTTCTTCACGTACCAGAAGAATTCGATCTTCTCCAGCCCCATCGCGGCCACGCCGGCGGCCGAGCCGATGATCAGGATGGAGCCGCCCGTTCCTGCCGCATAGGCCATGAACTCCCAGAGGAACGAGTCCGTCGGGTATTGGGACAGCGGGTACATACCCATGGAAGCGGCGACCAGCGGCACGTTGTCGACGATCGCGCTGGCTATGCCGATGAGGAATACGATGGCGGCCTGGTTGCCCACCGTCGCATCCAGCCATTGCGCCAGCGCGGCCAGGATATGCGTGTGTTCCAGCGTCGCGATGGCGAGCAATATCCCGGTGAAGAACACCAGCGACGGCATGTCGATGCGCTGCAATGCGGCGACCAGCGTCAGGTGTTGCTTGGCCTCTTCGGGCTTGTTGCGGTGCACCAGTTCACCGACCAGCCACAGCAGGCCGAGGCCGAACAGGATGCCCATGAACGGCGGCAGATGCGTCAGCGTCTTGAACACCGGCACGGCGCACAGGATGCCGATGCCGGCATAGAACATCAGGTTGCGTTCGAGCACGGTTCTCCGATTTGTGTTTCGATGGGCTTCAGCCTTGGCCGGCGTGACGACCGTCCTGCCCCTGAGCGTATAGCTGACCACCAGCAGCGGTACTACCAGATTCACCAGCGAAGGAAGGAACACGCCTTCCATGATCCTGAGCGCCGTGATCTGCCCGCCTATCCACAGCATTGTGGTGGTCACGTCGCCTATCGGCGACCATGCGCCACCCGCATTCGCGGCGATGACGATGATGCCGGCGAAGAACAGCCTGTCGTCCCTGTTCCCCAGCAGTTTGCGTATCACAGAAATCATCACGATGGTCGTCGTGAGGTTGTCCAGCGCCGCGCTGAGGAAGAAAGTGACCAGCCCGACCAGCCAGAGCAGCGTGACCAGTTTGGTGGTTTTGATCTTGTCGGTGATGACTTCGAAGCCGTCATGGGCGTCGATTACCTCGACGATGGCCATCGCACCCATCAGGAAGAAGATGATCTGCGCGGTCGACGACAGGGTCTCGTTCAACTGTTCGGTGACATGGCCGGTGGATACCGCGTAGATCGTCCACAACAGTCCCGCACCTATCAACGCGGGCACGCTCTTGTTGATCTTCAGCGGATGCTCGAAGGCGATGGCCGCGTAGGCAATGACGAATATCACAATTAATATGGAATCCATAGCTCGACTCTTTCAGAATGTCCTGCAGGTAAATAAAAAATGTCCGCGTTGATCTTGCAAATAAAAACGAGGATGCAAAAAACGGGCCAGATTCTCTCACGATTGCGCCGCATGCACATCCCGCCGGCAGGCCGCGCTTTCCCGGCGGGGGGATGCCGGCTTGCCGTTCATCGGCATTGAGATGCAGGTCGGGAATGCCACAAATCCGGATGGCGTAGGCGGTCTCCCGCCTCTTGCCGGGCGAAGAATAAGCCGGGAGGCTTACGATCAACTTACGCCGCGGCTCCAGCGCTGGGCCTTTTCCAGATCGCGCAGCGCGGCGAAGCCTGCGATGTTTTTTTTACGGGCCTGGGTCTGCGCGACTTGCAGCAGTTGCGCCGTCGCCAACGCATCCGCCAGCGCATTGTGCCGCGCATCGATGCGTATGTTGAAACACTTGATCCAGTCGTCCAGCACGCGATGGCTGTAGACCAGTGCCGGATACAGGGCGGGCATGACATAGGCCAGATCCAGCCACGGATGCTTGAGCGACATTCCCAGATACTGGCGCAGAGCGCGCCGTATCATGGTTTCGTCGAACGCGACATGGAACGCCACCAGCGGGGACTTGCCCAGAAATTCGAGGAACGCCAGCATCGCCTCGACCGGCTCCATCCCTTCGCGCTGTACGCTGCCGGAGATGCCATGCACCAGAATGTTTTCCTTGCGGCTGCACACACGCTGTTGCAACACCACGTAAAAACTGTCGCCCAGCGCGATGCGCCCATTCACCATCGCCACCGCGCCAATGGAAATCAGCGTGTCGCTCATCAGGTTCAAGCCCGTCGTTTCGACATCCACGACCACGCAACGCTGAGAGGCGTCGCCCGGCTGCTGCGCCGGAAGCGCATGCCAAGCAGCAAGACGCGCTGCTTGTTTTGGCGTGAGGCGAGGGCGGGGGGCGAACCAGCGCTTGAACAGCTTCCTCAAAGTTGGTACTCCAGCGCCAGACGCGACTGCAATTTGCGCGCCTGACGGAAGGCCTCTTTCAGGATGCGCCTGTCCAGTTCGTTCAGTTTTTCGGGATCGATCAGGTTGTCCAGCACCTCGTCGCTCGCCCCCTGCGAACTCACCTGATCGTGGTGACGCATGCGCAGCACCTGGATGAACAACAGGGCTTCGACCCATGCATCGACTTCCGCCTCCTGAAAGTTCAGCTTGCCCGCACTGGCGCGCAGCCGCTGTATGGTGTTCGTTTCCTTCACGCCGGCGGCGAGGCCGAATATGCGCGCGGCGTCGACGAACGGCGTGACGCCGTTCAATTTGAGATCGAGCTTGTTTTCCTTGCCCACCACAAAGTCGCGCACCACGCCCAGCGGCGGGCGGTTGCGCAACGCATTGCCCGCCATCATGTGCAGGAAGCGGGTGTTGTCGCTGGCGACCCGTGAGAGCCAGCCGCGCAGTTCGTCGGCCAACTGCTCCGCGCCGTACAGCGCGCGGAAGTCGAAGAAGATGGAGGCATTGAGCAGTTGCTCCGGCGACCCTCCGCCGATCCAGCCGTTGAAGGTGTGCTTCCATTCTTCCAGCGACAGACACCATTTCGGGTTGCTCGCCATGATTTCGCCCTTGCATAGCGGAAAGCCGCACTCCGCCAGTGCCTCGTTGATGCGCCGCGCGATCGGCAGCAGTTGCTCGCGCACCTGATCCGCCGTCATGCCCTGCGGCACATCGAAGATGATCGCATTGTCCTGATCGGTGTTCAGCGTTTGCTCGAAACGTCCCTCGGAACCCAAGGCCATCCAGCACAGGCCATCATACAAAGGCGAGCCGAACAATCCGGCTGCCGTGAACTCCAGTTCGATAGCGCGCACGGTGAGCAGGTCGTTGAGTGTAGAGATGAACTGGGTCAATTGCTCGGGCGCGACGCCCTGCGCCATCATGTTGTGCGCCATGCGGCGGATGTCGGCTGCGGCCTGCCCGAGCACTGTTATCGATTCAGCGCTGCGTATCGTCGCACCGATCTGGCGCAAGCCGATGCGCTGCAACGCGAACAGGTCCTTCTCCGACACCAGCCCGACCAGTTTCTCGTTCTCGACCACCAGCACATGGCGGAAGCCGTGCTTCGCCATCGTCAGCGCCGCCTCGTACGCCAGCGCCTGCGGCGGCAGGGTGGATAACCTCTTGCTCATGATGCCGATGACCGGCTGGTCCAGGTCGATCTGAGGGATGGCGATGCGATCCAGCACGTCATGCAATGTCATGATGCCGAGCGGGCCGCCCGCCGCATCCACCGCGACCATAGAGCCTATGCGCTGCTCGCTCATCGTGGCCAGCACTTGCCGCACGCTGGTTTCGGGCGCGCAGGTGACCGGCGCGCGGCGGATGATCGCCGACAGCGGGCTGGCCAGCGACTGCTGCTCGGTGCTGGACTGGCTGTACTGCGCCTGGATGACCTGCTTGGAGTGCTCCAGCAGGTTGGCGATGCGCCGCGTGCAGAAGTCGCGGAACGGCGCGCTCATCACGAGCAGGATATGGAAATCGGCGGCAGGCAGTTCGTAGCAGAAAAGATCGCTGCCCGCGCGATAGACGCTGGCGACCGGGCGGTTGGCCAGCAGCGCGCCCAGCGGAAAGCACTCGCCTTCCATCAATTCCAGCCAGGTGTCGGCATCGGAAACCTTTGCGACATTCTGCTCGCCGTGCACCACGCCCTGCTTGATGACCAGAAAACGATCCACCACGCCTTGTTCGGGCGAGACGACCACCTCGCCCTCGGCGTAGTAGCTGAGATGCATGCGTTCCATCATCCACAGCACATGATTCAGTTCCATGCGGTCGAACGGCGCGTGACGGGTAATAAAGGACAATTCTGCAGGATGGATCGCGCTCAAGGTCTTGCCCCTTATCAGTGTGGTGTTGGTTTATTATAGCGATCAAGCTTTCTGGAACCTGACATGACCTTCGCCAATCCCCCTACCGAAGATATTCGCCGACTGTTGCACGAGGTGCGCAGCATCGCCGTCCTCGGCCTGTCGCCCAACTCGTCCCGTCCCAGCTTCCGCATCGCACAGGGCCTGCAGGCCAAGGGCTACCGCATCGTCCCGGTGCGGCCCATGACCGAAGAGGTGCTCGGCGAAAAAGCGTATCCCGATCTGGAGAGCCTGCCGGAGTTGCCGGACATCGTCGATGTGTTCCGCGCATCCGAGCATGTGCCGGAGATCGTCGAAAGCTGCATCAAGCTGGGCATCAAGCGCATCTGGCTGCAGGACGGCGTGATCCATGAAGAAGCGGCGCAACGCGCGCGCGATGCCGGAATCGTCGTAGTAATGGACCGCTGCATGTGGCGCGACTGTGTGCAGTTCTGCCAATGAATCGTTGTCTCTGGGCGGGGAACGAGCCGCTTTATCGCGCCTATCACGACACCGAATGGGGTGTGCCGCTGCACGATGACCGCGCGCTGTTCGAGTTCCTGATCTTGGAAGGGGCGCAGGCGGGGCTGAGCTGGATCACGATATTGAAGAAACGCGAGAACTATCGCGCCGCGTTCGACGATTTCGACGCGACGCGCGTTGCCCGCTACGACGCGAATCAAATAGAATCGCTGCTGCAAAATCCGGGCATCGTGCGCAACCGCCTGAAAGTACAATCCGCGGTCGTCAACGCGCAAAAGTTTTTGGATGTACAGAACGAGTTCGGCAGCTTCGATGAATTCATCTGGCGTTTCGTGGACGGAAAAACTAAACAGAACGCTTGGCGCAGCTTGGCGGAGGTGCCGGCCAGTACCGCGGAGTCGGATGCGATGAGCAAGGAATTAAAACGGCGCGGCTTCAAGTTTGTCGGCAGCACGATCTGCTATGCGTTCATGCAGGCGACCGGCATGGCGAATGACCACACAACCGATTGTTACAGACACAAAGAATTGCAGAAATGATACTCAAGTTCACAAAAATGCACGGTGCAGGCAACGACTTCGTCGTGATCGACGGCGTACGCCAGAAAATCGAGCTGACGCCGGAACAGTTCCGCTTCCTCGCCGACCGCCATTTCGGCGTCGGCTGCGACCAGATCCTGCTGGTGGAGAAGCCTGAGCACCCGGAGGCTGATTTCCGCTACCGCATCTTCAACGCCGACGGCGGCGAGGTCGAGCAATGCGGCAACGGCGCGCGCTGCTTCGTGCGCTTCGTGCACGACCACAAGCTGACGCCCAAGCGCGAGATCGTCGTCGAGACCTACGGCGGCCTGATCCGCCCCAGCCTCGAAGCGGACGGACGCGTGACCGTGAACATGGGCGCGCCGGTGTTCGATCCCGCGCGAATTCCATTCGACGGACAAGGCGCAGTCATCGAGCCGCTGGAAGTCGCGGGCGAGAAGCTGGAAATCAGCGTCGTGTCGATGGGCAACCCGCACGCGGTGCAAGTCGTGGACGATGTCGAGCATGCGCCGGTAGAAAAGCTGGGGCCGCTGATCGAACATCACCCGCGCTTCCCCAAGCGCGTCAACGTCGGCTTCATGCAGATCAAGGATCGCAGCCATATTCGATTGCGCGTGTTCGAGCGCGGCTCGGGCGAGACGCTGTCCTGCGGCACCGGCGCCTGCGCTGCGGTCGTCGCGGGCATACGCCGCGGTCTGCTGGACAGCCCGGTGAACGTCGCGACGCATGGCGGCACGCTGACCATCGCATGGGCTGGCGAAGGCGAGCCGGTGCTGATGACCGGCCCGGCGATCACGGTATTCGAAGGCGAAATACATTTATAGGGAGCAACAATGAGAGCCGAAGACGTCGCACAGTATCTGCAGGACAATCCGCAATTTTTCGAGAACCACATTGACCTGCTGGCGCAGATCACGCTGCCGCATCCGCACGGCGGCCGCACCATCTCGCTGCCCGAGCGGCAGATGATCGCGCTGCGCGAAAAGAACCAAGGGCTGGAAAAAAGGCTGCACGAACTAATGGGGTACGGCTTGGAGAACGACGCGCTGCAGCGCAAGGTGCAGGAGTTCGTCGTCGCGCTGTTCGCCGGACGCGACCTCGCCACGCTGCAGGAAATGGTGCCGCATCTGCTAAAGGACATCTTCGACGTGCCGCATGTCGCGCTGCGTGTATGGCAGATCAATCCGCCCACCGTCGAAGTGCTGGCGTTCGCCGACGAACAGGAAGATCCGGTCTGCCTGCACCAGCCGCCGCACGATACGGCCAGTTGGTTCGGCGAAATCGGCAAGCATCTGCATTCCTTCGCCTACCTGCCGCTGCACGCGGGCAGCGACACCGTCGGCATGCTGATACTGGCCAGCGAAGACAAACAGCGCTTCTACCCGGAGATGGGCACGCTGTTCCTGCAGCGCATTTCCGAAGCGGTGAGCGCGGCGCTGCATCCGTATCTCGACCATCAATGATGCCTGCCGCAGGGGCGCGATTCATCGCGCCCCTGCGGAGACCTTCCCTTCGCCATGACCGCAGCCACACCTGTCCCGAGCCCTGTCGAAGGGTCCAACCAAAATTACCTGAATGGCTATCTGGCTTGGTTACGCAACGAAAAGCGCTATTCCGAACTGACCGCCGAGAACTACGCGCGCGACCTGCGCCGATTGTTTGAACTCGCGACCGATACGCCGCTGGCGAATCTCAAGATCCATCACATCCGCCGCTACATCGCGCAACTGCATGGCAAGGGGCTGGGCGGTCGCACGCTGGCACGCATGCTATCGGCTTGGCGCGGCTTCTACACTTATCTGATGCGCGATCACGGCTTCGCCGACAATCCCTGCGTCGGCCTGCGCGCACCGAAGTCGCCGAAGATGTTGCCGCAGGCGCTGTCGCCGGACGAGGCCGCGCGGCTGGTCGACATCCCTGCAAGCACGCCCGGCGAGTTGCGCGACAAGGCGATGTTCGAGCTGTTCTATTCGTCCGGTCTGCGTCTGGCGGAACTGGTTGATCTCAACTGCGAAGCCATGCGCTCGGACATCGCGGCGGGCGAAGTCCGCGTCACCGGCAAGGGCAGCAAGACGCGCATCGTGCCGCTCGGCTCGCATGCGATCACGGCATTGCAAGCCTGGCTCGCGGTACGCGACCGGCTCGCAAATTCCGGCGAGACCGCGCTGTTCGTCGGTGCACGCGGCAGCCGCATCACGCCGCGTGTCGTGCAACTGCGCATGAAGCAATGGGGCATCCGGCAGGGGCTGAACAGCAACGTGCATCCGCATTTGCTGCGCCACTCGTTCGCCACTCATGTGCTGCAATCCTCCGGCGACCTGCGTGCGGTGCAGGAGATGCTGGGCCACGCCAGCATCTCGACCACGCAGGTCTACACCCATCTCGATTTCCAGTACCTCAGCAAAATTTACGACGCGGCTCATCCGCGCGCGAAGAAGAAACCCCAGGAAAAAACATGACCAGTTCAAAATCTAAACCGGCACAAGCCAGATCGCCCTCCACGCCGCACCGCGCCTCGCAAGGGAATCGTGATTTCCGCAAGCGCACCCAACGCGACGCGAAGTCTTCGCCCCCTCGGGATAATGCACCGCGCGAAATTGTTCACGGTGCAGCCGATGCGCGGCCCTGCCTTGTGCTCCACGCCGGGCGCGAGAAATCATTGCAGCGCCGCCACCCCTGGATATTCTCCGGCGCGGTAGCGCGCGTGGATGGCGCGCCCGCCAGCGGCGACACCTTGCCGGTGCGCGACGCCGCCGGAAACTTTCTTGCTTGGGCCGCCTACAGCGCCGGCTCGCAGATCACCGCGCGCGTCTGGTCTTGGGACGAGGACGAACAGATCGACGCCGCATTCTTCCGCCGCAAGATCGCCGCCGCGCTGGCCGCACGACGCGCCCTGCTCCCTCGCCCGCAAGCGGGAGAGGGCTGGGGTGAGGGTTCGTCAGCAGCGCAGAACACCGGAATGCGCCTGATCCACGCCGAATCCGACGGCCTTCCCGGCTTGATCGTTGACTGCTACGGCGACACGCTGGTGCTGCAACTCGGCAGCGCCGGCCCGGAACGCTGGCGCGACACCATCGCCGACATCCTGCAGGAACTGTGCAACCCGGTCTGCATCTATGAGCGCTCCGATTCCGACGGGCGCGGACTGGAAGGATTGGAAAAACGCACCGGCGTGCTGCGCGGCACACTGCCCGAACATGTCGAAGTCGTCGAACACGGCCTGCGCTTTGCGGTGGACGTCGCCGAAGGCCAGAAGACCGGCTTCTTCCTCGACCAGCGCGACAACCGCGCGCTAACTGAGACGCTGGCGAAGGATAGAGACGTGCTGAACTGTTTCTGCTACACCGGCGGCTTCTCGCTGTATGCGCTCAGGGGCGGCGCGAAATCGGTGCTGTCCATCGACGTGTCGGGTGACGCGCTACGCATCGCCGACGAGAACCTGAGAAACAACGGCCTCGATGCGACCAAAGCCGAATGGCAGGAAGCCGACGTGTTCCTCGCGCTGCGCAAACTGCGCGACCAAGGTAAACAGTTCGACTTCATCATCCTCGACCCCCCAAAGTTCGCCCCCACCGCCGCCTTTGCCGAAAAGGCCGCGCGCGGCTACAAGGACATCAACCTGCTCGGCTTCAAGCTGCTCCGTCCGGGCGGCCTGCTCGCCACCTACTCCTGCTCCGGCGGCATATCCGAAGACCTGTTCCAGAAGATCGTCGCAGGCGCAGCGCTCGACGCCGGCGTGGATGCGCAGATCGTGCACCGGCTGCACGCGAGTGCGGATCATCCGACGCTGCTGAGTTTTCCGGAGGGGGCGTATTTGAAGGGGTTGGTGCTCAGAGTCGCGGGCTAAATCTCACTCTGTAGGTTGGGTTAGCGCGCAGCGCGTAACCCAACATCAAGGTCAAAACCGTCGGGGGTAGCCCGACAGCTAGTCCCTTTTCTTGTCTTGCCAAGAAAAGGAACCAAAAGAAGGCGCCCCCGGTTTGCCGCCGCTGCGCGGTTCCCTGCGTTGCTCGACTGGTCAGGCGGCTGCGGAACTCGCGCTACGCGCTCAGACAGTCCTCGCCGACTACCCCTGACCAGCCTGCGCTACTCGGCGGCGCACAGGGGAAAGAAATTCAAAACCGTAAACCCTGATGGAGGGCAACAAGTTGCCCTCCATGCGGCAGCGATAGGCAAAACAATTCGAGTCCGGTACATTGCACCCTTGTATTTTGTTATTCCCTTCGCGAATCGACTCTTACAACAATTCGGCAAGGGTTCCTTTAGAGATCATATTTTGAATGGCACCATTTGACACAACTGCCTGCCACAAGATAAATATTTATGGCTTTTAATTTTTCCGACTATTTGTCAATCATTGCGATCATCGTAGCTATCGCTAGTGCTTACTATGCGAAGAGGCAAAGCGACCTATCAAGAATTGCATTGCGCAATGATTACAGGGCTCATTTGTCAGATAAGCATGAGAAATATCGCGCGGCACTAAAGCAGGTAAACGACAAACACAAAAAAGAGATATCCCATCTTAGTGAAGAGGCGGGAAATACTTTGACATTAATAGTTGATACGTTTGACCAGTACGACATCGGCGAACATGAGCTGCGCTATTTGCGCCATCTAGTTCACGAATGCTCAGAAATGGTTTACTACGCTTTTAAAGGCCAGCTTGGCTGGCAATCTGGGTTGAATATGTCACATCGATTTTTCCAAATAGCCCAGGTGGAAAATCGTCTTGAGCCTAAGTCGAATTACTTCAATCAAGAGGAATCGTTCAGAAGTGCCTTCAAGAGTAGATACCTTAATGACCCAAATGCATATCAAGAAATGGACTTATTAAGTGATCCCTACTTTTGCAAGTTGGTTGATCAAATTAAAACAAGAGTCGATTCCGCGAGGAGAGGGGAGTTGTTGTTGGAAGTTCATAAGATATTTGAACCCTTCAACACGTTGTTTAATGATCTGAAGCCAAGAATTAACGAAAGTGCTAATGACTTAGAAGTCATGCTGGAAGAGAGCGATCTTGAGCATTTCAAGCTTCATGAGTCGCCACAGTTGCTTGAACGACTGAGATACAAACAGGCAACGCTTGAGACGTTAAGCCATTTGTGGATTCATGAGATCAAGCGAGAGGATGCTGATCGATATTCCAACTACGTATCTTGGTGCATTTCTACCTGCGCAATGCTTCACGCAATCCAAGGCTTCCATTCGTGGGGGTGGAAGAATTAAAAAGGACTACTCGCGTACGAAGTTGCATTGAGCGTACGAAGTTGCATTGACCTTAAAGCATGGTGGGCGATAGCCCACCATGCTTTAAGGTTTTGGGGGGCGTTTCTTTCCCTGTGCGCCGCCGAGTAGCGCAGGCTGGTCAGGGGTAGTCGGCGAGGACTGATTTCCGCAGTCGCCTGACCAGTCGAGCAGCGCAGGTAACTTGCTGCCGGGCAACCCCCGGCGGTTTTGATTTTGGTTTTACTGGATTCCCGTTTTCGCGGGAATGACGCGCTACTTCGCCTGCCCGCGTTCGATGCTGATCCCCACCATCTTGCTTCCCCGTATCGCCTGCAGCTTGGCGACGCTGACCTTAGCCCAGGGGGCCTTGAATTCGTCGAGCAGGAGTTTGGCGATGTGTTCGGCCAGCGCTTCGAGCAGATTGAAGTGTCGGCTGGCGAGTTCGGCCTGGATGCGGCGGACGATGTCGGCGTAGTTGAGCGCGTCGTCGATATTGTCGGTTTCGCAGGCGCGGCTGCTGGGCAGGGCGATGTCGAGGTCGATCTGCAGGGTCTGGGGTACGCGCTTCTCCCATTCGTAGACGCCGATGAGGGTTTCGACTTTGAGTTCGCGCAGGAAGATGATGTCCATGTGTTTCCGTAGTTTGGTGACCGAACGGCGATTCGCGTAGAATCCGCCTCCTGTTGAATTCTAAGGCATTACCGATGTTGACCATAGTTTTTGTAATCGCGGCTTACCTGATCGGCTCTATCTCTTTCGCGGTGTTGATGAGCAAGGCGTTCGGCCTGGCTGACCCGCGCACCTACGGTTCCGGCAATCCGGGTGCTACCAATGTGTTGCGCAGCGGCAAGAAGGCGGCGGCAGTGCTGACGCTGCTGGGCGATGCGGCGAAGGGCTGGGTGGCGGTGTTCGCGACGATCAAGCTGGCACCGCACGATGGGCAAGGCTTGCTGATGGTTGCATTGGTCTCGCTGGCGGTGTTTCTCGGCCATGTGTTCCCGGTGTTCCTGAAGTTCAAAGGAGGCAAGGGCGTGGCGACGGCGCTGGGGGTGCTGCTGGCGCTGAGCGGCTGGCTGGGGCTGGCGGTGCTGGCGACCTGGCTGCTGGTGGCGGTGGTGTTCCGTTATTCCTCGCTGGCGGCGCTGGTCGCGGCCGTCGGTGCGCCCATCTATGCGATGGTGCTGGTTTTGCGTCCGGAACTGGTCTTTGCCGTGGCGATCATGTCGATGCTGCTGATCTGGCGGCACAAGGGCAACATCCAGAATCTGCTGACCGGCAAGGAAAGCCGGATCGGTGCAAAGAAAGCCGCTTAATCGGGTAGGGTGGGCACGCCCTTTGTGCCCACGCGGTGCGGAATATGCAGGCCGCGTGGGCACGAAAAACGTGCCCACCCTACGAGTTCTAGCTATCCTATCTCCGCGAGGTTCCAGCGCGGTTTGACATCGAAACGGTACTCCTTGCGGCCCTGTTGCTGGGCCAAGCGCAGCGCGCCGGCGAAGGCGATCATCGCGCCGTTGTCGGTGCAGAACTGCAGGTCGGGGTAGAACACCTTGCCGCCGCGCTTGCCGATGTCGCGGCTCAAGCGTTCGCGCAGCAGCCGGTTCGCGCCGACCCCTCCCGCCACCACCAGTTGATCCAGTCCGGTCTGCGCCAATGCGGCGCGCGCCTTGTAGGCCAGCACATCGACGATGGCGTCTTGTGTCGCGCAGGCGATGTCGGCCCTGGTTTGTTCATCTATTTCATGTTGTTTGGTTAGCGTTAACACCGCGGTCTTCAATCCGCTGAAGCTGAAATCGAGGTCGCCGCTGTGCAGCATCGGTCGCGGCAGCTTGAAGCGGTCGGCTTTGCCTTGCGCGGCGAGGCTGGACAGCGCGGGGCCGCCGGGGTAGCCGAGGCCGAGTAGCTTGGCGCTCTTGTCGAAGGCTTCGCCGGCCGCATCGTCCAGTGTCTCCCCCAATAAGGTGTAACGTCCAACGCCGTCCACGCGCATCAATTGCGTGTGTCCGCCCGATACCAGTAATGCGACGAAGGGAAACTCGGGCGCGGGGTCGGAAAGCAGCGGCGACAGCAGGTGGCCTTCCAGATGGTGTATGCCTATGGTCGGGATGTCGAGCGCATAGGCCAGCGCGTTGGCGACGCTGGCGCCGACCAGCAACGCGCCGCCCAATCCCGGTCCCTGTGTATAGGCGATCGCGTCGACTTGCTCCAGCGAGATGTCGGCTTCATGCAGAACCTGGCGCACCAAAGGGGTGACGCGCTGGACGTGATCGCGCGAGGCGAGCTCTGGTACGACGCCGCCGTATTCGCTGTGCATCGCGATCTGGGTGTGCAGTGCATGGGCAAGCAGGCCGCGCCCCATTTGATATAGCGCGACGCCGGTTTCGTCGCAGGATGATTCGATACCTAATGTAATCAGTGACATTGTGGCCTCTATGCAGGAGGGCGCATTGTAGTCAATTCGCCGCGGAAGCATGGCGTGCGATATATATTTCGAAAATGTTTCGGAAATGTGTTGACGGTTTTTTTTTGCTCCCTATAATGCGCACCTCTTCGCTGCTGCGGGGGGTTGAAACGAAGCGAAATGTAGTTAATTTCGCTTAACAGTCGGTCAAA
>Ga0209211_10000196_pt1 | contig 133965 bp, 137 predicted proteins | sample RifGroA2_FD_183992 | JGI IMG/M metagenome (GOLD analysis project Ga0209211, IMG submission 183992) | Groundwater microbial communities from Rifle, Colorado, USA - Groundwater A2 (SPAdes) (version 2) | ecosystem: Environmental > Aquatic > Deep subsurface > Groundwater | place: Rifle, Colorado...
CGCCTCCTCCACCTCCGCACGCTGCATACGCTGCGCTTGTTCCTACAATTGATGCGAGTTCTATAAATTGCCGCCTAGAAAGATTCCCTTTTCTAGCTGCAGAATTAAGCAGTTCAAGCTTCTTTTCTAATGTGTCCATTCTTATTCCCCAATTAACCTATTTTAAATATAAATACTCTATAGATTCTCTCTATTTAAATCTTTCGGTATTTAGTAACTGGGAAGTGGTATTTAAGAAATCATTTATCCTCCACTATTCCACTACCCAAAAGTATTTATATAAGTTTACATTTATGTGTATTTGTAAACAAGGTGATTGATATGTATGAAAATATTGCCGCAAGGATTCCTGAATCAGTAGTCAGAGATATAGATTATGTGGCGATGGAAGAAAAAACAGACAAGTCCAAGGTGATAAGGGAATTGCTTTCAGGTGCTGTAAAGGAAAGAGTTATAGACTTGGCCCTGGAAAAATATTCCAAAAAGAAGGTGTCTTTAGGCAGGGCTGCAGAATTGGCAAGAATTCCTCTAGCTGATTTTATGTTGAAAGCTGCAGAAAGGCAAATACCACTGAACTATTCAGCAGAATCCTTGGAAAGTGATTTCAAGGCGGCATTAAAGGCAAAATGATTGTTGCTGATTCTTCACCGATCATTGTTTTGGCTAAGCAGGGCAGGCTGGCTCTTCTTAAGGGGTGCTTCAATGAAGTGATCATTCCAAAGAGCGTTCACGAAGAAATAATGCAGAAAAAAGACGGCCCAGAGGTTATTGATTTAAACAGGGCAATTAAAGGTAAATGGGTGATTGTTGAGGAAGCGTCCGTCATCCCGATGTTAGTCACTAAAAATATAGGTCCGGGAGAAAAAGATGCAATATCGCTGGCTTCCAAGCACAAGTCCCTATTGTTAGTTGACGATGATTCTGCAAAAAAATATGCCTCAATATTTGGCGTCGAGGCGCATGGATCTTTTTTTGTCATTTACCTTGCATGCATGAAAAATTTAATCAAGAAGGAAGATGCTATATCTATATTGGAAAGAATGATGACCGATGGTTTCTACATCTCCTCAGAACTTTACGCAAAGTTTTTTGAACTGCTGAATTCAAGAAAAAAGTAATTTCTGCAACAATCTTCAGCGCCATCGCTGCAATAAGTGCCTGAATCTCTTAATGCCCCTATTCAGAACATATGGACTTAACTGGATTTATACTTGCGAGAAACAACGTCAATGAAAAATATGAGTAAAATGAGAGGCAGCTTTTTCATCCACGCACTTTTTTTTGAATTGCAGATAGAAAAAATCCAAAAAGACACTCTTAAAAATATCCCAAACTATTTATCGCGTCGGCAGGGTGCTGTTCGCTTTTGACCTGTCAAGGCAGTCTTTTTTCGGGGAAGCGGATGTGACGCTTTCGCAAACTGACGGATCGCGCTTTAAAATCCCGACTGTGGCGAAGCATGAGTCCTTGACTTCAGTGGCAGTGATTTGGGCGCAAATGATTACATCCTGCTGGCTTATGCCCACATCTCCATAGCATTTATCTTTTATTGCTGAATCTTTGATTTCATCGCATGAAGACAATGTTTTTCCGGGGGAAGTCAATGAATAACACTTGTCCTTTAATGTCTGATTCCGGATATTAGGGCACAGCGACACATCAAGTTTTGCCGTTGCAATTGAGGCGTAGCATCCGTCCCTTAGCCTTGCATCGGAAATAGCGTAGCAATGTGATGGCTCATTGTTCTCCGTTGCAACAAACCTAAGGCAGTCATCCTTCATCTTCTGCTGCTCAACCTGCGCGCATACATTCGGGTCTTTTGTTTCCCTCCACAGCGCACTCAGGCATGAATCCACATTTGGGGATTTTGAGCAAAGAGAGGGGTTTTTCTCCGAGAGAGCAGTAGTTATGTAGCAGCTGCTTTTTGCCAGGTCTGTTGTATATGCGCTGCAGGCGTCTATAACTGCGGGCGCCTGCTCCACCTGTTTTTTTGAGCATGCGCTCAATAATAAAATTGACAGAATTGCTAATGCGCCAAAATAGGCAATACTCTTTTTCATAACCCTGCCAGAATCAAGATAATATATAAACATTTTGTTTCACTTCAAAGTTAAGCCATCAGAAAACCTGAATAAATTTGACATAGCAATAATTAAATTAAATATTTCATAAAACTAACAAAAAAATCTAAATTCAACTAAACTAAACTCCAAAAGATAAAATTATTAAATGAGTAAAAATGTATAATCATAATCTTACTTAATTAAAAAAAGGTGATAGAAAATGAAAAAAACAGCTAAGCTAAGAAATAAATCCAAGCCAAAGAAATCATTGAGTGTTAAAGTATACACTACAATCACATGCCCATGGTGCGTGAAGGTAAAAGATTTCCTGAAAGCCAACAATATAAAATATACTGAAGTGAATGTGGGGCTGGATGAAAAAGCGCGAAACGATATGTTTGAGAAGTCCGGGCAGTTTGGAGTTCCCGTAACGGATGTAAATGGAACAATAATTGTCGGATTTGACAAAGAAGCCCTGAAGAAAGCATTGAGACTGTGAGCTTAATTTTTATATAATTTGTAGTTTTGATACTATTTTATAGTAGTTATATCAGATAAATTTAAATAGCGTGTTTTCTTCTATTTCTCCTATGGTCTCGGTTATTGATAAATCCGGAGTAATGCAGGATGTTGAACCTTATAGGCAAAGAATTGTGATTCCTCCAGATAAAGGAGTTCTGATAAGGTCATACGTGCAGCAAAGAGAGAACGAGCTGAATTTATTGACGCCAAAAGCAGGCGCAGACGATTCTAGGCCATATCCCCCTGATTTTAAAAAAAAGATGGAGGGATTTTTGACTATAGCGGCTTATTCTGGAAATCTTTTGCGGCTCCCTTACGCTCCATCGGAAACTACCATGCGGCAGATGCTTGATTTCTGGAGATATTTTCTTCCATTCAATAGTTTTTTCCATGAACAGGTTAGTGAATCGATGTACAACCTGGAAAAGATGGTCAGGCTTGGATTGGTTGACAGGTTCAAAGAAGAGGTAGGGTCTGCGGTGGATTCTCATCAAGCTCAAGAAATCCTTGCGGTTGAAAATAGCTACTATAGATATGGAGATATAATCTCTTGGGGGCAACTGATAAAAATGTTGAGCAGGCACAAAGTGCTCGGGCTCCCGGATATTGACGGGCAAAGAAAAGATGCTTTGCAGCGTGCATGGTTTGATGACCCCTCCATAAAAGTTCCTGGCAATATGTGGATAGATGCATCTGCAAAACGTGCCGGTTTCAGGCTGCCGCCAATTCTAGCAGAATCTTTGGATGAAACAATCAAAACTTGGATAGAACAAGATCCAACATTGCTTGAAAGAAAACTTGAATACAAGTGTCTTGGGAATCCAGAATTTCGAGAAAAAATTGAAGCAGACCGTGACGGGTTTGTCTTTTATGAGTATATCAGCACGATGCACCACTTGCATAGATTGCTTGACCCAGACGGTTCTTAGTATTTTCACAAAACTTTAAAAACACCATTAAATTCAGTTTTTATTATGAGAAGATCCAAAATAATCGCCACTATCGGCCCAAAGACTGAAAGCGAGGAAATGATGGAGAAGCTCGCGAAAGCCGGCATGAACATAGCGAGGATAAACATGTCCCACGGCACTCCCGGGTGGACAGCTGAAGTTATTAAAAAACTGAGAAAGGTCAGCCAGAAAACCCAGTTTCCCATTGGCATAATGATAGATACTATGGGGCCTGAGATAAGAACAAGCGCCACAGAATACGGGCTGGAAACAGGGGATTTGTTCAAGATAGCGGTGAGCAGCGCCTGCGATATCCAGGAAGGGGAAAAGCACACTTTTGTTGATTACCAAAATCTAATAAAAAAAGTTAGGGAAAAAGATATTTTGATGATAGACAACGGGCTGATTGCGCTTGAAGTTCTCAAAATCGAGCCTTACCACATAACATGCAAAGTTCTCAACAAGGGCTCTTTGGGAAAAAGAAAAAGCATCAACCTGAAGGGAATAAGGGCGGATTTGCCGTCGGTAACAAAAAAAGACATTGCGGACCTGGGAGTTGGGGCGCAGTATGGCATGGATTTTGTTGCGCAGTCATTTGTCCGGAGAAAAGAAGACATCAGGCAGATGCGAAAAGTCCTCGGGCAGCTTGGCTCCGGTGCAATGGTCATTGCCAAAATCGAGGACCAGGAAGGCATCGACAACATGGACGAGATAATCAATGAGGCTGATGGCGTAATGGTTGCAAGAGGCGATTTAGGAGTTGAAATCCCAATCGAAGAAATCCCGCTTGTCCAAAAAACCATGGTTGACAAGTGCATCGCAGCCGGAAAGCCGGTAATAGTCGCAACGCAGCTTCTTGAGTCAATGATAACAAACCCGCGGCCCACAAGAGCCGAAGTCACAGATGTGGCAAATGCAATTTTTCAGAAGGCTGACTGCATAATGCTGTCAGGTGAGACGACAAAAGGAGAATACCCAGCTGAATGCATTGGCACCATGCATGCCATTGCGAAAAACATCCAGAAAAAGCTGGGGTTTGACGCAGGCTACCTGAAAACAAAAGATGTGAAGGAAGCGATAACTTTCGGGGCATGCGTCAATGCAGAAGCCCTCGATGCAAAGGCGATTATTGTCTTTTCAAAAACTGGAAAGCTCCTGAGCCTGGTTTCAAGAAGGAGGCCTAATGTGGATATCTTTGTATTTACAGACAGTGATGAAGTCAAAAGGGAGCTTATGGTTTACTGGGGGGCATTCCCATTCACAACAAATTTTTCCGGCAATTATGAGCTGATGGCAAAGGATGCCGTTGATTTGCTGAAAAGCAAAAATTTTTTGGCCAAAGGCGACAAGATACTGATTGTTTCCGACGTGAACCCAAGAAAGAACATAGAGACTCTGGAGATTAGGGAGATATAATATTTTTGACACGTTTAAATAACTTTTTTTAAAACCAAAACCTTATAAAATAAATTGATAATCTCTCTTCCTGGGGGTTTTTGTGGATTACAGAACTGAAAAGGATACAATTGGAGAAGTCAATGTTCCTGCTGATTCTTATTACGGCGCTTTTACCCAGAGAGCTAAAATAAACTTTCAGATAAGCGGCATAAGGGCGCATAAAGAGTTTCTTGTTGCTCTGGCTACAATTAAAAAAGCCGCTGCTTTTGCAAATATTGAATTAAAGCAATTAGATGAAAAAATCGGAAATGCAATAATCAAAGCTGCCGATGAAGTCATTGAAGGAAAATTTGATGAATATTTTGTCCTGGACGCTTATCAGGCGGGGGCTGGAACTCCGTTCAACATGAACTGCAACGAGATAATTGCAAACCGTGCGACAGAAATTCTTGGGGGAAATCTTGGGCAGTATGCTGTAAATCCCAACAATCACGTAAATATGGCGCAGAGCACCAATGATGTTATTCCGACGGCAACGAGAATTGCTATTTTGTTTTTGCTGAAATGTTTGGCCGAAGAAGCGGAAAAATTTGAATTATCATTAAGAAAAAAATCTGATGAATTTAAATCTGTTTTGAAGATTGGCAGAACCCACTGGGAAGACGCCGTCCCGATAACCCTTGGGCAGGAATTTGGGGCTTATGCTGCTGCAATTTCCAAGGATATTGGAAGAATTTTAAAATCAAGCGATGAATTGAAAGAACTTGGGATAGGCGGAACTGCAATCGGCACTGGAATAACTACGCATCTAAAATTTCATGAAACAATTGTCGGAAAATTAAATGAAATTACAGAACTCGACTTAAGAACAACAAAAAATATGATTGAACTGACACAGAATTATAACTGCTTTGTTTCGTTTTCTTCGTCGCTGAAAATGCTGGCCATTGATTTATTCAGAATTTCTAATAATTTAAGCATCATGAATTCAGGCCCAAAGGGCGGATTTAATGAAATAATCTTGCCAGATGTTGAGCCTGGCTCTTCAATAATGCCCGGAAAAATTAATCCAAGCATCCCAGAATGCGCTATCATGGTGTGCTTTGACGTGATGGGAAAAGACAAGACTGTCGAACTGGCCGCGCAATACTCCATTCTGGAATTAAATGTCATGTGCCCGGTAATTGCAAAAAATATTCTTGACTCGGTGAAAATTCTTACGAGCGCATTGAAAATGTTCCGTGAATTGTGCGTTGACGGAATTCAGGCGAATGAGGAAAGATGCTTGGAATTGCTGCACAAAAGCACTGCGATTGCTACTGCCTTAAATCCATATCTTGGATACCAGGCTGTTTCCAAAATCGTCAAGGAATCCCTTAAAAATAATTCCACAATAAAGGAAATGGTTTTGAAATATAAATTAATTGATGAATATGATTTGAATAAAATTTTATCGCCTCAGGAAATGACTAAGCCGGCTGAAATTGACATTCATCTTGCGAATAAAATAAAAAACGGCGAAAATTACAGGAAGTTTTTGGAGAATTTATAATGGCTAAATTGAAAAATTTTGAAAAAAGATTAAAGGATATTGAAAGCAGAAACAGCAGAGTTGAGACTGACAAATCCTGGGAAACAAGCTTAATCAGGAGGGGATTGCTGGCTTTATTTACTTATCTTGCGATCGGATTTTATCTTCAGGCAATAAAAATTCAAAAGCCCTGGCTGAATGCAATTGTCCCTGCCGCAGCCTTCATGCTTTCCACTTTGACAATGCCATTTTTCAAAAAAGTTTGGATTAAATATTTTGATTAATTTAAAATCGACAACTTTAAAAAACAGCCGTCAATACTAATATAAAATGCCACGCCCAAAAATATCAATCATTGGAGCAGGAAATGTGGGGGCAACTGCAGCGCACTGGATTGCTTCCAAAGAGTTGGGGGATGTTGTTCTTTTAGATATAGTTGAAGGAATGCCCCAAGGCAAGGCGCTCGATTTATTAGAATCTGCGCCGGTTGAAGGGGTTGATGTGGACATCAAAGGAACAAATAACTATGAAGATACTAAAAATTCTGATATCGTGGTTATCACGTCCGGAGTTGCGCGAAAGCCCGGAATGTCAAGGGATGACCTGATATCAATTAACACAAAGATTGTAAAAGAGGTTACTCAAAATGTTGCAAAATATTCTCCAAACTCAATTATTATTGTGGTGACAAACCCGCTTGATGCTATGGTATATGTTGCCTCAAAAATAAGCAATTTTCCCAAAAATAAAGTCATCGGGATGGCAGGCATCCTGGATTCAACAAGGTTCAGGACTTTCATTGCGAAGGAGCTTGATGTTTCCGTCGAGGATGTCAATGCAATGGTTTTGGGAGGGCACGGAGACACGATGGTTCCGCTTCCAAGATACTCAACTGTCAACGGGATCCCAATAACTGAATTAATGGAAAGCGATAAAATAATGGAACTTGTAAAAAGAACCAGAGACGGCGGGGCTGAAATTGTTAATTTGCTGAAAACAGGCTCTGCATATTACGCCCCGAGCGCCGCTGTTGCAGAAATGGTTGAATCAATCCTGAAAGACAAGAAAAGAATTTTGCCGTGCGCTGCCTACTGCGATTCTGAATACGGCGTCGGTGGGTATTTTGTAGGTGTTCCAGTCAAATTGGGAAGAAACGGCGTCGAGAAAGTGATTGAACTTCAGCTGACGGACGAGGAAAAAGAAATGTTTGCAAAATCAGTCGAGCATGTCAAGAATTTGGCTGATGTGACTGGAAAATTTTTATAGAGAATTTTGAAATATATTCATTTATCTAAAAATTATAAATTTTTAGATTTCGAAAATCTTATAGGTTTTCTCTACGTCAAAATTCTCTAAGAGAACTTTGAATGAAAATGCAAAAATAATGGATTGTTCAAAGTTCTCTATAACCTATTTTTAATTATTTTTATAAAATATCGGTGAACTCTGCTGTCTTCTGTTAATTCCGGATGGAATGTTGAAGCGAGAATTCCATTTTGCTGAACCAATACAGGATTATTATTTAATTTTGCCAGCACCTTTACTTCTTTCCCGGTTTTTTCAATCACTGGCGCTCTTATGAAAATTCCGTTAAACTTTCCAATTTTATCTATATCCAGCTCCGCCTCGAAGCTGTCAATCTGCCTTCCATAGTCATTTCTTTTAATTGAAATGTCCAGCAGATTTAATCTTGGCTGACTGCTGCCTAAAATTCCTTTCGACAGCAAAATCGCGCCTGCGCATGTTCCGTAAATCGCCATTCCGCTTTTGTGCTTTTTGATTATTTCTTTGTCAAGATTGCACTGCCTCATCAGGTTTCCAATTGCCGTTGATTCTCCGCCAGGAATTATTAAGCCACCAACATTTTTTAAATCCCCGGGAAGCCTTACTTCCACTGCATCGGCATTGCATTTTTTTAGAATTTCGATGTGCTCCTTAAAATCTCCCTGCAGGGCAAGAACTCCGATTTTTACCATAGTTATACTAATTTCCCCTTTCCTGAAGCCGGATTTCAAGTTCCTTAATGTCCAGCCCTTTCATGGATTCCCCCAATCCTTCAGAAACTTTGGATATAACCTTAGGATTGTTAAAGTGAGTCGTTGCCTCGACAATGGCTTTTGCCATTTTGTAAGGATTCTGGCTTTTGAAAATTCCAGAGCCAACGAAAATTCCGTCGCATCCAAGCATCATCATCAATGCGGCATCCGATGGGGTTGCAACTCCGCCCGCTGCGAAATTTACAACCGGCAGCCTCTTGAGATTTTTTGTTAGGGCAATTAATTCAACTGGAACTCTGAATTCTTTTGCTTTTTCGCTCATTCCTTTTTGGCTTAAGCTTTGAAGTAAGTTTATTTCATTATTTACACATCTAATGTGCTTCACTGCTTCTATAATATTTCCCGTTCCTGCCTCCCCTTTAGTCCTTATCATTGCGGCGCCTTCATTAATCCGCCTTAACGCCTCTCCAAGATTTCTGCAGCCGCAGACAAAAGGAACTTTGAATTTGTGCTTGTCTATATGAACTTCATCAGCCGGAGTCAGAACTTCGCTTTCATCAATGTAGTCAACTTCCAGCGACTCAAGGACACTTGCTTCTGCAATGTGGCCGATGCGGCATTTTGCCATTACCGGAATTGTGACTGTGTTCATTATTTCTTTAATCTTAAGTGGGTCTGCCATCCTTGCAACGCCACCATCTTTTCTAATGTCAGAAGGAACCCTTTCCAAGGCCATGACTGCAACAGCACCTGACTTCTCTGCAATTTTTGCGTGTTCCGCATTCACAACGTCCATTATGACGCCGCCTTTCAGCATTTCAGCCAATCCTTTCTTCAGAATAAAAGTTCCTTTTTGCATCTGTATCTTCATATATGGTACTTAAAAATTCAATATAAAGTTTTCGGAAATAAAAGGGTATATCGCTAATCTTAAATACTTAAGCGTTTAGATTATTCATAAGATTTTTTATGGATGAGCCAGAAGAAATACAGGTTGGAAAAGTGACGCATTATTTCCCTAAAATAGGCGTTGCTATAATTGAAGTTACCGACGGCAGCATCAAGATAGGGGACGAAATCCACATAAAGGGAAAAACAACGGATTTCAGGCAGAGGATCATTTCAATAGAGGTCGACTACGAAAAGATTGAAATTGCGGAGCCCGGCCGGACGATTGGGATAAGAGTTGATGAAATCGCGAGAAGGCAGGATTTAGTTTACAGGCGTATTTAAGCGGACCATCTCTGCTTTGGAGTTAATTTGGCTTTGCCGCCATACTTCTTTACCATAAATTTGAAAACTATTGGCGCAATAAAGGTCGCAATCAGGTCAATTGTGATTATTGCCGTGAAGATTCCAATGCTTATTATTCCTGCGCCCAGCGCAATGGTTGCAATTGCGAGCTCCGTATCTCCTTTTGGAACAACCCCGAATCCTACAGTTAACCCTTCCATGAATGTGCCTTTGCTGAGCATAACGCCGATTACTGTGCCGAGGACTGTGCCGAAAATGTCAATAAACAGCAATGCAAGAATCAACGGAATGTTTGATGATATTGAGCTGAACTCCGTTTTTAATCCGACATTGACAAAGAATATTGGAATCAGGAATCCAAAAGCTATTATGTGTATTGAATGGGAAATTTCGTTCATCCGCCACGGCTTCCGGTCAATTTCGCTCAGCAAAGTCTGCCTAACCAGAATTCCTGCAACTAACGCCCCAATTAACGAGCCAACGCCTGCAACCTCGGAAACGTAAGCCATCAGCAAAACAATAATCAGGGCTCCCATGAACAATGTTGATTGTGATTTTTCTTTTTCAAATATCCTTAACGCAATCGGTATCAGGGAAAATCTGAATATGACTACAATCAGCACAAACGCAAATATGTCAAGCGCAAGCTTTTGCAGGCTTGTTTCTCCTAATGCTGTTGAATGGAAGGCAACCAATAAAACACTGACAAGCAATAATTCGAATACATCATCAACAGTTCCTGCTGATACTATTAAATTTCCGATTTTGCTTTTAAGCAGCTTTAATTCTTCTAAAATGTCAAGTGAAATTGCCTGCGAGCTGACTGAAAGGCAAATTCCAATTATCAGGGAAGCCATTATGCTTAATCCAAATATAAAATGCCCAGCAAGAAATCCCAGGACTAAAGGGATTATCGTGTTGAAAACGGCAATCAAGGATGATTCCTTAAAATTTTTTTTGAACTGCCTTGGGCTGATTTCAAGCCCTATAAAGAAAAATAGCAGCAGTATGCCCATATTGGTTAAAAAAGAAAATGCGGAATTCACTTCGCTGTTGAACAGGCTGTTTTTTATTATTGGAATTCCAAGAATGACCCCTGCAAGTATCTGGCCTATGACCCTTGGAAGGCTGAAATACCTGAATATTTCTGAGAGAAAAAAAGCAAGTACCAAGGCGACCAGTATGACGAATAGCGGGTTTGACATGTTTTACCGTAAATTGGATTATTAATATAAATAGCTTTTGATTTAGTCAAAAAACAATAACTTTTTATTGGGACTAAAACTTATCAGCCAATATGCCTACGGACAAGGAAATCAAAAAAGAATTCAAAAGCAGAGCTTCAAAAGAGCCTGATAAATATTATGCAACTTCGGTTTTGAAAGCGGAAGGGTTTAACAGAAAGCACTGCGCTAAGTGCGGGACTTATTTCTGGTCGGTTACTGAAGGCAATGTTTGCGGCAATCCTGCATGCTCCGGCGGATTTGGTTTCATCGGAGGCACCCCGGCAAAAAAAGAGCTGGATTATATCGGAGTGTGGGATGAGTTTTCAAGGCTGTTTAAGAAATGGGGATACACTCCGATAAAAAGGTACCCGGTTGTCGCAAGATGGCGCGATGACACTGATTTTGTGCAGGCGTCTATTTATGATTTTCAGCCGTATGTTGTTTCAGGGGAGGTTGAGCCGCCGGCAAATCCGCTGGTTGTGCCGCAGATGTGCCTGAGATTCAACGATATTGACAACATAGGGATTACGGGCGCGCACTACTGCGCTTTTGTCATGATTGGCCAGCACGCTTTCATGAAGCCCAAAGACTGGGACCAGGCAAAATATTTTACTGACATTCACAACTGGCTGAGGCAGGGGCTTGGCCTGCCGAATAATGAAATAAAATACCATGAGGATGCGTGGGCCGGCGGCGGAAATTTCGGGCCCTGCATGGAATATTTTTCCCGCGGATTGGAATTGGGAAACCAGGTTTACATGATGTACGAGCAGACTCCTTCCGGAAACAAGGAATTAAACTTGAAAGTTTTGGACATGGGGATGGGGCATGAGAGAAATGCCTGGTTCACGCAGGGCAAATCAACAAGCTATGAAACCACTTTTCCCACCGTTACAAAAAAACTCCAGTCTATCACGGGAATAAAAGTTGATGATGAGATGATGCAGAAATTTTTGCCTTATTCTTCTTATTTGAATGTTGATGAAGTTGATGACATCAACAAAGTATGGGATGAGGTTGCGGAAAAAACCGGCTGTGAGGTCGGAGAGCTGAGAAAAAATATCCTTGATTTGGCTGCGCTTTATTCCGTTGCGGAGCATTCAAGGGCGCTGCTTGTTGCCCTGAGCGACGGGGCTTTGCCTTCAAATGTCGGTGGCGGATACAATCTTCGTGTCATTTTAAGAAGGGCACTGTCTTTTATTGATAAATACAACTGGAATATTTATCTTCCTGACGTGTGCAGGTGGCACGCGGAATACCTTAAGCCTTTATTTCCGGAATTGAGCGATAATCTTGACGAGGTTGAAAAAATACTTGAAGTCGAGAGAATGAAATACGGGGCAACGAAGCAAAAAACAAGCTCAATGATTTCAAAGCTGATGCACGAGGATATTGATGAAAAAAGACTGCTGGTTTTGTATGACAGCTATGGTATAACTCCGGAAGTTGTCAAGGAAGAGGCTGATAAATTAAACAGGAAAATTTCCGTTCCTGACAATTTCTATGCGATGGTTGCAGAGCTTCATGAAAAAAGGGAGCAGGAACACGCCACAAAACGGGAGGAGAAGATTGATTTGGAAAATGTTCCTGACACGAAGACGCCCTATTTTGAGGACTACAAACAATCTGAATTTGACGCCAAGGTTCTGAAAATTATTGGCAGCAAAGTTATTCTTGACGAAACTTATTTTTACCCTACTTCGGGCGGGCAATTGCATGATTTGGGAAAAATAAATGATATTGAAGTTGTCGATGTGTTCAAGCAGGGGAAAATTGTAATCCACGTGCTTGGCCAGAATCCTGATTTTAAAGCTGGTGACAAGATTCACGGTGAAATTGATTTGCAACGTCGCGTTCAGCTTGCAAAGCACCACACAGCGACGCATATAGTAAATGCGGCAGCGCGAAAAGTCCTCGGAAGCCATATTAACCAGGCGGGCGCCAAAAAAGACATTGACAAGGCGACAATTGACCTGACGCATTACCAGAATGTAACGGATGATGAGCTTCAGCAGATTGAAAAAGAAGCAAACCGCCTTGTCAAAGAAGGAATTACCGTGCACAGCACCTTTTTGCCAAGGACAGAAGCGGAGCAGACTTACGGAATGAATATTTATCAGGGCGGGGCAGTTCCGGGAAAAATTCTTAGGATTGTGAACATTGAGGGCGTTGATGTAGAGGCATGCGGCGGAACCCATTTGCACAACACTCTTGAAGCCGGCCATATCAAAATTCTGAAAGCCACTAAAATATCCGACGGAATAGTGAGATTGTATTTCACTGCCGGAGAGGCAGCGCAGAAAGAGGGGACCAAAGAGAAGGAAATACTCGAAGAATCTGTAAGGCTACTTGACGTCAAAATAAATCAGCTTCCTGGGCGGGTTAATGAGTTGTTTGAGAAATGGAAGCTTGCGAAAAAGGCTGTTGAGAAGCATAAAAAAATTGATTTGAATGAATTGGAGCTAAAATCCACGGAAATATTTAATGGAAACATTCTGGATAAAATCGCTGAAATTCTAAAGACGCAGCCGGAGCATGTTGTGAAGACGATTAAAAGATTCTTAAGCGAGCTGCACGAGTTTAAGGGAAAAATAAAATAAACCTTCAATTAGCAATTGGATTTTGTTGCGCTCCCGGGGTACTTTCCCTTGCTGCAATCATTGCTGCATTAAAATAAGCCTGAATTGTGGCCTTCTGCTGATTTGCTTGATCCAGAGGCGGAAACTGGACAGGCGCTCTGCCTTCATAAACTACGTTGTCGCGCCTCAGTTGTGCAACAGCTTCGCGCTTGCGGTACATATCGACTTCCTGCCAGTAATTATCATCCATAACATGAACTATTGTGGCGTCGCCTAAATCCACACTGATTCCTAATGCCCGCATAATTGCGTCTCTCGTAGCTCCTAATACCACTTCCTCGCTTTTGCGATGAGCCCTTCCGTGTACACCGGAACTTTCCTGTCCACCATAAGTTACCGTTACAGTTGCGACATCAAATACTCCATGTTTTCCTACCTCCACTGATTTGAGCTGAAGGACTGAATCGAGAGAGTGGCCGTTGCAATTACTTTCAGAAACTCTTTCATCAATTCCATTTGCCATTTTTTAGTCACCTTTGATTGTTTTGCTGATTTGAGTATACTCTAAACCCAATCTCCGGCCCCCAGTGCTAGAATCAATTCTCTTGGACTAATCCTCACTGCCCCATATTCAGATTCAGCCGATGCTATTTGCCTTCTTATTTCATCCCTATTCTCAGGATTTCTTGGGTCAAGATTATAAATCACTAAAACTTTTTCAGTCTTCGGATGGTAAGCCCAATTGGGAAATGGATTTCTTGTGTTTGGCCTATAGTCAATCGGAATAACTGCCCCCATCAAAGTCGCACGCATGAATTCTTCAGGAATTCTAGTTGGTGCATTTCCCACCGCAAGCTCTAAGGGAGGAACCTGTGATTTTTTTGCAGCTCTGGCTGCTCCGATACTTTCAATTACCTCTTTTTCCGCTAATGCCGTATTTGCTCTCATTGTTTTACACCCCGGTTTTTGTTTTTTAGCATATAGCATAATTTTGCCTGAATTGGAATGGCCAACCAAGAATATTCTCTTTGGGCCTAAACTAGCAGAATTACCATAATGGTACGCAAGACTAACGAAATCAGTGCAGAATTTTCACAAAAATTATTTTTTGGCATTTTTTGAATATTAAAATCTCTGCAGCATTAGACTGCGTGTAAATCGGAATACAATTCGCCAGGAATGCGTCGGACAGCCGAATGCGAAGTCGCACCTGCCGGCTCTGCTTGCGCACCAATTATGCCATGATACCTAAGTGAAGCTTCGAGGTATGCCTGAAGCTGAGCATTAAATTGATCGGCGCTTCTCGACCTTCCGGAACTGGAACTTCCGTTATCACCAACTCTTGCAATAGCAAACCATATTCCACTTTCATCTTCCATTGGGTGGGTTGTAATTCTTGGCATTGGGGTTTCCTTGCCAGTATACTGCCTTAATGCGTCCTCTAAGGCACGAAGCGGATCATTGCCAGCCCCTTGATAAATAGTTGGATTTCCTTGACTAGTAATACTTATGGCTACCTGTGCCGGACTTCCTATTGCTTGTTGATAGCTCACTACACTGTACGCCTTATTCGGTCTCATTTCATCCACCTTTTGATTGTTTGTTATTGCATTCTCAAGCTTAAATTATCAGCAAAGCCCCGCAGAATGCGTTTGGGGGCTTTATAGCAAAACAAGAGATGTAATACCAATCAGGTTAATTTTAGAAAATTTTACTTTGTTTGTTTCTGAAAATTTCTGACTCATAAACCTATCTAATGGCACTTTATTTATAAGCATAATGGCAGAAAAGACACAAAATTTATATATTATGGCATAATGCTGTCATTTATGACATCAACAGCAAAAGAGGTAGCGAAAGAGATAGAAGACGATGTGATAGTCAGGAGAGCGCTTGAAAAAGGAATTGTCAGCATGAATTCTTTGGCAGTTTACCTGATAAAAAAGAAAAATATTCACGCATCGCTTGATGCCGTTGTTAGCGCCATAAGAAGATACAGGCAGGAAGTGCCGCTTGAAAAAAAATATGAGAAAGCCAAAGATGTCATTTCGAAATCATCCGATATAAGAATAACAACAAATATTGTTGAGATAGCCGTTGAAAAAAACGAGGAGGCGCAGAGAATCCTTCAGAAAGCATTTGCCATGGTCAGCGTTGACAAAGGCGAGATACTTTTGATAATACAGGGAGAAAAATCCATCAAGTTCATAATAAATGCGAAGAACAAGGAAAAAATACTGCAGCTTTTTTCAAGAAAATCAATCATGTCTATAGAGGACAATCTCGCCGAAATAAACATACACCTGACGGATGATGCGGTTAAAACGCCGGGAATAATAGCGACGCTTTCAACGGAGTTCATGGTGCACGACATAAACGTATATGAGTCAATGAGCTGCGTTCCTGAGATGCTGTTTTTTGTGAAGCAGAAGGATGTCATGAAGAGCTACCAGGTGCTGTCAATGCTGGTCAATATCAAGGGCGATTAAATTCAGGCAGATTTTGACAATTCTAAAACAAAAATTTTTAAGTAAATCCAGTATCAGCCTTAATAATGAGTAAGATGAAAATGAATAAGCGCGAGATAGTAAGCATAGACGGAGAGATTTTTGACCTGAAAGACGGGAAAATATCCGTACTTGACCACTGCTTTTTGTACGGGGACGGCGTTTTTGAAGGCATCAGAATGATTAACAGAGGTATTCTCTTTCACAAAGAGCATATGAACCGGCTTTATGAATCAGCAAAATTCGTGAGAATTCCGATGGTGCCCAGGAAAAAATATGAAAAATATCTTTTTGATGCCGTTAAGGCAAGCAATTTTGATTCATGTTATACTAGGGTTGTTGTCACAAGAGGCGTCGGAGATATGGGAGTCAACCCTACTAAATGCTCCGGCTCAAAACTGGTTATAATTGTCACAAGCCTCAAGCTTTATCCGGAAAAGCTATATGAAAACGGGCTGAAGCTGATAGTTGCAAAAACCAGAAAAACCCCTTATGCAAGCCTTAACTGCGGCATTAAATCCTGCAACTACCTGAACAACGTCATGGCGAAGTGGGAAGCAGTGGACCGTGGAGCTGACGAGGCGGTGATGATAGGCGAGAATGGGATTGTGTCGGAAGCTACGCTGGACAACATTTTTGGCATAAAAGCCAACACACTTTTCACGCCAGGACTTGAAACAAACTGCCTGCCGGGTATCACAAGGGAAAAGATAATGGAGATTGCCAGGAAGCAGGGCATGAAAGTAGCTGAGGGCGCATTCACCCCAAATGATTTTATGTCAGCTGATGAAGTATTTTTAACAGGGACGGGAGCTGGAATAGTTTCTGTAACAAAAATAGAGAATAAAACTATCGGCAGCGGCAAGATGGGACCGAATACAAAAAGATTGAGGGAAGAATACAACTCGAGAATAAAAGAGTTCTGCACTGCTATAAATTGATTTTATAATAATCAAAGAAATCTAAATAAACTTAACCAGTTTTGTCTGCTGCTTTATATTTTTCAATAAAATGCTTGAACTCAACAGATAATCTATGTTGTAATTGAACTTTCTTTTGATTAATTTTCTTGCGTAATCCAGCATTAGCTCTTTTGAAGAAAATTCTATTGGTTTAGATGATACAGTTTTTCTTGCGCTTTCGCGCGTGACCCAGACCCCTAAAGGCATGGTGTATTCGTCTGTTATAAACCTTAATGCAAGAACAGAAGCCTGCCGTTTCATTTCCTTTAGTTTTTCCAATATTGCCAACCTTACAGTGTAATATCCGCCGACAGTGTTTGATGCGTACAATTTTCTCCCGGAATAACTTTCATAATCGGTCGTGTGCCTTAACTCCCTTCCGTAATCCCAGTTTGGCGGCGCATAAGTTTCAAACAGCTCATAGCTCCAGACTTCAGGAAACATCAGAATTAAATAATAATTTCCCAAATAATTTCCGAAAAAAGAATAATAAGAATCTGTTTCACTGAAATCCTTTATTTCACTGATTAAGCTTTTTCCGATAATATCATCGGTGGCAACTATAGACCACCTTGTTGGAACTAATTTTCTGTCTTTTTTTAATCCCAATGTCCCGACGCTTAAAATTCTGCTCAAAAAGTTTTCATCAAACTTATTTTCGTAAAGGTAATTAACAGCTTCATTTGCCTTCAGGTCAATATCATCAAAAACTTTCCAGACTTTTGTGTGGATTTTCGGGTTTTCCGTCAGGGAAGCTTTTTTTAATTTTGCATTCGGGCCTGTGGGGGCCATGTGCGAGTCAAGGTTTAGCTGAAATCTCGGCTTTTCCTTTAGTTGTATTTCAACATCAACCGGCTTGGAGGACATTGCAATGTCCTGCGACAATTCTATTAACTTTATCTTTTTTTTAATATTGACATTATCCCGCGAATTTAGCAAGGAACTTCTGAAATCCACGATTTTCGGAATTTCAAAATTCTCCGAAGACCAGAATTTGGGAGCATCGTACAGCCAGGAGTCATCGCTTTGCTCAGGCGGCGCAAGAATTCCGACATTCACATTCGGATAGCCAAATCTTCCGACAAAAGGAGAGACTGCATCGCTTGTAAAATTTGTGGAATCATTGCCGCCAATCTTGTCCCTTACTTTGTAGATGGCGCTGTTTCTCGCGCAGACCGGGCATCTTCCCTTTCCGCAGTCTCCCAGCGGGTCGTATCCTTTATGTTGCCTGAACTGAACTTGCATAAGAAGTTATAATGTAAGAATGAATATAAATATTTTGGATTTGATTTAACGATGATAATTTTGAGCGACCGCGGTTACATATTCCCTTGTTTCCATTGGTAATTTATTAAATGGTTTTCTTGCACGGGATGGCCCGCTATTGTAGGCTATTAGGGCTTGGGACTCATTTCCAAATTCATCAAGCCATTTTCCGAAATATCTTATACCGGCACGTATATTCATTCTTGGGTCAAGAATCTTTTTTGGGTCTAGGCCTACCTCTTTCATGGCTTCTTTTGTCACCATTGTCAGCCCGTATGCCCCGGAAGGAATCTTATTCCCCTGCTTGTCTGTCCTGTAAACCAATATATATGGCCTGGCCGCTTTTGTTTTTGAATTGTTATTTCTGACTTTTTTTACTTTGTAGCTTGGCTTATTAGGATCATATTCTGGATTTTCCCTTTCCATAATCCCCAGCATTTGATTTGGAGATAAAGCTGTTCTTGCAGTTTTGTTGTATAATTCCGTTTCTTGTTCCACTAACACATTTATCCATTGTGGCATTGTTTTTATTTTATGTGGTTGTGGTGGCTTATTTGGAGACAGCCTAACTGTGTCCCTCCATGTGGCAATTCCCTTGTCAATGTTGATTATCCCCACTTCATTTATGTCCTTAACAAAATCAGACAGCCTATCTGCTTCCTGAACAGCGTCGTCCCATGAAGAAAATCTGCCGATTAATGTTCTTGTGCCTGTTTTTTCATCCAACCTATGAACATTAGAGTAGTTATTTGAATTAAGAAAATCTTTGTTTTTTTGATAGTTGCTTATATCTTTGTTAAAAGAATATTGGATGTACCATCCGTCTTCTACTTTTTCGGTTTGCTGGTTCGGCTGAATAGCACTAGAAGACTCCTGATTAACAATATTATCTATAGTTTTGGGATCAGTTTGCCCGGCTGCGCCTCGACTTTTTGTCGAATAGCATTCCACATCTGCAAGCCTGTCACCTATGGCTCCGCCTACAATTTTAGCCATAGGATATCCTGCGGCAACAGCCAAAGCGGTTAAAAAATCCCTTCTGTTTAGGTTCATATTAAAATCTGCCAAATTTCCACTTTATAAACCTTTCTATTTTGTAAGTACTAATAAGTAGTAAATAAGGCATAACTTAGGTAATCCATTAAAAACAAACTCTTATATAAGCAAAATCAAAACTTGATTATATGGCATTATCAAAAAAACAAGTGGCTGAGTTGAGGGAGCATTTAGATAACTGCAGAAATCCGCTGTTCTTTTTTGACGATGACCAGGACGGATTAAGCGCTTTTCTTTTGCTTTACAGGTACAAAAGAGAAGGGCATGGAATTGTTGTAAAGACGTCATCGAAACTTGGAATTGTTTTTTCAAGTAAAGTGAAGGAGTACCATCCTGATAAAGTTTTTATCCTTGACATAGCTGAGGTTGCTCAGGAGTTTATTGATGAAATTAAAGTTCCGGTTGTGTGGGTTGACCATCACGGGCCTTTTCAAAGGGAAAACGTGAAGTATTTTAATCCCAGAGTTTCAGAGCCGGATGATAATTTTCCTACTTCATTTTTATGCTACCAGGCTGTTGAGCAGGATTTATGGATTGCATCCCTCGGGAGCGTTGCAGACTGGTTTGTGCCGCCGTTCATCAAGGAATTCAGGGAAAAATATCCGGAACTTTTAGACAAGGATTACACACATCCAGGAGATATAATTTTTAACACTCCACTTGGAAAGCTTATAAGGATTTTTTCATTTATACTTAAGGGGAAGTACAATGAAGTTATGAAATCCGTAAAGATTCTGACAAGAATAAAAGAGCCGAGTGAGATTCTTGAGCAGAAAACAGAGCAGGGAAAGTTTATCTACAAAAGATATGAGAAAATCAATGAAAAGTATGAGCCGATACTGAAGGAAGTTACTGAGGCAGCCGAAAATACAAAAGGCAAAATCATAATTTATAAATACAATGAGGACAGGATGAGCTTTACAAGCGACTTGTCAAATGAAGCGGTCTATAAGTTTCCGGACAAAGTTATCATAATCGCCAGGGAAAAAGGCGATGAGATGAAATGCAGCCTGAGGGCGGCAAACATCCTTATTCCGGAAAGGCTGCAGAAAGCTTTGGCTGGGCTGGAAGGATACGGCGGAGGGCACGAGCACGCCTGCGGATTAAATATTAAAACAAGATATTTCGAAGAATTTGTGAAAAGGTTTGAGGAAAGCCTTTAATCTGGCAGAATGTTTAATGAACTTTCTATTACGTTTAGCACAATGTCATTCTTGCCCAAGAAAAATACGCGTCCTTTTGGGCCCTTAAAGAAAAATGCAAGGAGATATCTAATTGATTCACGAATAAATTGCTCAACATAATATTTTTTCCTTTGTTCAAATTCTGCTTCATGATCAAACGGAAAACGGATATTCTTATCTAAAGTGGGAATGCCCAACCATCCTAATCCAGAAGGAAACAAAATAACCCCTTTAGTGCCGCCTACAAAATTAAATCTAGTGGTTATCTTACCAAGTAAAGTGATATGTGACATTTTCATTTTTTCAGTCGGTTCTTCTAATTTATCATTGAGACCATCAAAAATTTTTCGTGAAAAAGAAGCGTTATTTTCCCAACTATAAGTATAAACTGTAAACTCTTTTCCAGTAGCGTAGGCTGTGTGTTTCCATCCATAATCACAATTGAATTTAAGCCATAACCACACAAACATATAATTTTGAGGATTTACAGTAATGTGTATTTTCCAACCTGTATTAATACCATATGGATAATGTTCTAGAGGGCTGTTTTTAACCATACCAGACTTTGGTTGTTCTCCTCTCGCAAAAATCACAATCCCGTTTATTTCTTCGGGAGTAAAACTGCGGGAATAAAGCTGGTTTTTAAAAACAAGCAAATCTTTAATAAAATCTTTTTTATCAGTAGAATATGCTTTGTCTAAGCCGAATTCAGTAATAACTTCTTGTTTAGCTTTAGGTAAGAATCCAAAAACGTGAGACATAATTTGGTTGAATAACAAAGCCTATATAAAATTATTCTAAACTTTCAAGTTCTGGTTTATAAAATTAATAATCTCGTCTTTCTCCTTGTCTGACGCTTCCTTGTTTTTTGTTTTTGCCATGTACACGTCAATATTGTCTTTTCTTATCTTGCTGTTGATTCTTGTTATTTTCTCGTTGATTTTGTTCAGCCTTGTCACCAGCATGTTGACTTTGGTTTTCATTTCATTGGGCAGGGAAAGCATCAGTAATTTTGTGCAATCATTGTCGATGTAGAATATCTTGCTGCCACCAAAAGTCTTCTGCTCCTCCTTGAGCAGCTCTTTCCATGATTCTCCTGAATAAATTAAATCCGTTTTCTTAAGCTTTAATATCAGCGCTTCCTTGTAGGCATTTGACTTAATAAGGTGCAGCTCGATTGAATCGTTGCCGGATTCTGTGTCATCTTTGAATTCCAGAATTTGATGGCTATCCCACCCGTTAAAAGCAAAATGCTGCATGGCATCTAAAGTCCTGTCTATATCAATGTGAGAAATAATGTTCTTATAATCCTGCTCCATAACTACCACCCCTGATAGTGTTATATGTATATCAGTTGGCTAAGTAGTATAAATAGTTATCGATGGGCTGGACCGGATTTATTTTTACCGCTAACTTTAAATAATACCAATACAGCAAACCCTTCATGGAAGAAGAGGTTTCAAGCGATAAAAGCACAATAGACACTTCTGGAATGCCGCAGATGGTGATTGCGGCTGAAGCAGCCAGGTCCACCAGGATAAACAAGATGGTGATGCAGGGCTTCAAGTCCTTTGCGAAGCATACTGAGATAATTTTTGGGCCGAAATTTAACTGCGTTCTTGGGCCAAATGGCGCTGGGAAATCTAATGTACTTGACTCGCTTTGTTTTGTTCTTGGCAAGTCTTCATCAAGGGATTTAAGGGCGGAAAAATCGGCCAATTTAATTTACAACGGGGGCAAGGCAAAAAAGGCCGCAAAGCATGGCGAGGTAAGCATTTATTTTGACAATTCAGGCAGGATTTTTCCGACAGAAGAGAATGAAGTAAAAATAACCAGAATAGTCAAGGAAACAGGGCAGTCAATCTACAAAATAAACGATAAAGTGATGACAAGGCAGCAGGTAACCGGGCTCCTCTCGCTTGCAAAAATCGACCCTGACGGCTATAACATAATCCTTCAGGGAGACATTACAAGATTCGTGGAGATGCATCCGGAAGAAAGAAGAATGCTCATAGAAGATATTGCAGGCATCTCCCTGTATGAGGAGAAGAAGCACAAGGCAATTCTTGAGCTCGATAAAGTTGAGCAGCATCTCAGGGAGACTGACCTCATTCTGGCGGAAAGGCATACTTATCTCAAGGAACTGAAGAAAGACAGGGACCAGGCGCTGAAATACAAGGAGATGAATGACACCATAAAGATGAACAAGGCCTCTTACCTGAAAATCCAGATTGACAAGAGGGAAGCCGACAGAAAATCAATACAGGAAAGAATTGACGCGGGCAACAGCGATTTGACAGTTTTAAGGGAGAAAATAAGCAAACTTAAGTCCGAGAACGAAGAAAAAAAGAGGCAGATTGAAGCAATTTCAAAAGAGATTGAAGAAAAAGGGGAAACCGAGCAGCTAAAGCTGAACAAGGAAGTTGAAACTTTAAAAATAGAGCTGACAAAAAACAATTCAAGAATTGAGACGCTAAAAAATGAGCTGGGAAAAATAAAGCAGAGAAGGGCTGATTTAAAATCGAGCATTGAAGACACTGAAAAAAGAATAGGGCAGTTAAATGATGAAAAGAAAGATTACGAGGCGCAGATTAATTCAAAGTCAAAAGACCGGGAAGTTATCAACAGCAAAATAATGAGGTTCAAGGAAAAAAATAATCTTGACAATGCCGCTGGCATAGAAAAAAAAGTCGAGGATATTGACAAAAGAGCGGATGACATTCAAAAAGAGATTACCTCTTTGAGGGAAAGCCAGCATAACCTGATAAGAGCTAAAGATAATATATTGCATGAAATAAGCGTCATTGAAGACAGGATAAAAAAGGTAATTGACGTAGAGAGAGAAAACAAAACTCAGCTTGATGTGCTAAAAGACAGGAGGCAGCTTTTCAAGACAATGACTCTTGATTTAAACAAGGCGCTTGATGAGGATTCGTCGCTTGCAATCCAGCTTTCCGAATCGCGGAGAAAATTAAACGGTGTAAGCGAAGAGGTTGCAAAGCTCCGCGCAAAGGACATAACGATAAAGGAATTCAACAGGGGAGATTTAGCAGTCAAGAAAATTCTCGAGCTGAAAAATAAAAAGGCGGGCATTTACGGGACAGTCGCTGACTTGGGTAATGTAAGCTCGAAATATGCGCTCGCGCTTGAAGTTGCAGCCGGCGGCAGGATAAAAAGCATCGTTGTCGAAAATGACAAGCTGGCTGCCGAGTTGATTGATTATCTTAAGGAAAACAGGCTGGGCTCTGCGACATTTCTGCCACTGAATAAAGTCAGCGGAAAGGACTCAAATGACGAAGTGAAAAAGCTTCTCGGCGGAAAAGGAGTCCATGACTTGGCAATCAATTTAGTCTCTTATGACGCAAAATTCAGAAAAATATTTTCATATGTTTTTTCCGACACTTTAATTATTGACAATATCCATGTCGCAACGCGCCTTGGAATCGGAAAGGCAAAGTTTGTTACTCTAGACGGCGATGTGGCAGAAACAAGCGGGGCGATGCACGGCGGCTTCCGAGACAGGAAAAAAGAGGCATTTGGATTCAAGGAAAGGGAAGTTGCGGAAAGCCTTGAGCAGAACGAAAACAAGCTGCAGGAGCTTGCAAATTTAATTGATGTGCTTGAAAGAAGAAGAACGGAAAACGAATCAAAAATAACCGAGTTAAGGGAGAAAAAAGCAGTGCTTGAAGGCGAGATAATCAAATCCGAGGCTTCAATGCATCTTGAGGCGAGCGACACGGATGTTTCAAGGCAGCAGCAGAAAGAGATGGAAGCAAAGGGAAAGGAGATTGACAATGAAATCAGCAAAATTAACAGCAGTATTTCTGATTCAAACCGCGAAATGACTAATCTCAAAATCGAGAAGCAGAAACTCAGGGGAATAATCGCGCAGCTTAATGACCCGACTTTGCTTGCAGAGCTCAACACTTTCGAGCAGAAATTCAAGGAGCTTACTGAAGATATAATCAAGCTGAGCTCTGAAATAAAAAATATTGACGCGCAGATAATAAACATATTCCTGCCTGAAAAGGACAAGACGGAGAAAATATTAAAGGGGATGGACAAGGATGAGGATGGGTTTAATTTTGAGCTTATCCGCCTGCAGGAGTCGGTGTCCCAAAAAGAGTCGCTTTTGAAGGAAAAAGAAAAGCTTGCCCAGGAATTTTATACAAAATTCAAGAGCCTTTTCACAAAGCAGGGCAAGATAAACGAGGAAGTGCAGAAGAACGAGCTTGCTGTTGACAAAATAATAGAGGAAAGCAGGCAGGTCGAGATAAAAGTTAATTTCCACTCATTAAAAAATGCGGAGGCTTCCGCCAATCTGGCCGCATTGAACCAGGATTTTGCGCAGTATGAGGGCGTAAAGCTTGATTTGGAAAAAACCGAGGAGCACCTCAAAAGCGAGATTTCCAAGTTTGAGAGAATGATGCTTGACATCGGCTCCGTGAACATGAGGGCGCTTGAAGTTTACGACGAGGCGGAAAAGCAATACAATGAGTTCCTCCAGAAGAAAGGCACTCTTGGAAAAGAGAAAGAGGACGTGCTGATGATGATGAACGAGATTGAGGGAAAGAAGAAAGAGCTGTTTATGAAGACATTTGAAGTTGTCAACAATAATTTTAGGAATTTCTTTACTATGCTTACTACAAAAGGGGCAGATGCCACTTTGGTCATTGAAAATGAGGAGAACCCATTTGAAGGCGGCGTTCGTGTCAATGTCAAAATCAGCGGAAGCAAGTTCCTTGATATTAGGGGGCTGTCCGGCGGTGAAAAAACAATGACGGCGCTTGCATTCATTTTTGCGATACAGGAGAATGAGCCTGCCTCATTTTATGTTCTTGACGAGGTTGATGCCGCCCTGGACAAGCACAACAGCGAGAGGCTTGCAAAGCTCATAAGAAAATATTCCGACAAGGCCCAGTACATAATGATCTCCCACAACGACAATGTGATTTCAACTGCCGATATATTATACGGAGTTTCAATGAACGAAGACGGAATTTCACAGGTTGTGAGCCTGAAGATTTGAGTCAGAGGTTTTTGTATTTCTCATAAAAGTTCGAGTATATCCCTACATACAGTATGTGGCAGAGTTCCATTGCAAAAATCCCCAATATGGCAAACATCTCCATTTTCAGAAAAATTGCCGCCAAAACCAGCACGAAAATAAATGCGGCAGCGCCTGAATCTATTCTTATCTTTTCTTTAAGAAATATTATTTTGCTCTTTGAATTTTCCCTGTTCAGCAGCAATGCGTTTTTTATCACAGCGCCGATGAACAGGATAAAATAAGCTATGAGCCAGAATTTTTGCTTATTTTCATTAGTGAGCCCAGTTATATAAAACAGCCCCATTAACAGCATGGTTACTATAAAATCATAAAGGTATTCCGTGATTTTCCTGCTTTCCAGCCCGCTCTTGGCAAGGAACAGGTATCCCCACCAAAAATAGAACATAGTTATTGAGCTTGCAGCGAGCATTGCAATTTCCGGCAGGCTGCTGATTTTGGATGCTGTTATTAAAATAATTACAAGGCCAATGGCAAAAATACAATTTGCCAATGATTCCTGCGTTCCCGCCCAGCTGCTTGGTTTTTCCATTGCAATCCTATTTTTTATGCTTGTCCCATTAATATTTAAAAATATCTGTTTTTATTTCTCCCATATCACAGGGAGACAGTTTCATATTAATTTAAATACTTACTTTTTTATCCAACAAGCATGGATTCTGGAAGGATAAACTCATTTTTAAAGTCTATGAAATGGAGGTTTTATTTTTCTACTCTTCAGATTTTTTTGGGTTATGTGCTGGCTTCATGGGCTGAGATTAAGACCATTGATTTTGTTATGATTGTCTTACTTTTCGTTATCTTTGGGCCACTGCTGCATGGAGGCATTTACACTTTAAACGATGTAATTGACCTAAAAGAAGACAGAAAACATCCTGTAAAAAGGAAAAGGCCTATTCCTTCCGGAAAGATAAGCATCAAAGAGGCCATTATTTTTTCTTTTGCCTTGATTGGTGCGGCTCTTATTTTTTCTTTGGCAATTGATTTTAACCTGTTCTTAATCTGCATCTTATTCTTGGCAATGAATTTGTTGTACTCTTTTTTATTCAAAAAAATAGCCTATGTGGAGATTCTTGCCAATGCCGCTACACACCCCTTAAGGTTCTATACTGGAGTTATTGCAGCCGGAAGTTTTGGATTTCATCGTGTTGCTCTGGTTCTTGGCCTATTTGCCTTTGGCATTGCGACATTAAAAAGGAAAAAAGAGCTGGCGGAAAGCAAAGAGGCCAGAGCGGTTCTAAAATTTTATACAAATGCAAAATTGAGAAACCTGATTATTACCTCTGGTTTGATACTCCTGATAATCACTATATCTGCAACCGGCTTTGAGCTATACTTTGGCATGTTGGTGTTAGCATCTTACGCAAGTTTGATGGTGGGATACCATAAGTATAATCCAATTAATAATCTGCTTAACAGGTGGTACTAGCTCATTTTTTAAGAAATTGCATTATTAACCCGCTGATTTTTTCCGGCGTCCTTATCATCATCGCATGATCCATATTTTTAACTATTATCAGTTCCGAATCAGGTATCATCTTGCCCATATCCTTGGATATCTGCAATGGGGTATAATGGTCCTTTTCAGCCGCTATTATCAATGTCGGCACTTTTATTTTGGGCAGGACTCTGGAATCATCTTGAATTATCAGCTGGTAAAAGCAGGCCAAATGGGTTCTTATAGGATTGTCATTAAAATTCTTCAGATACAGCGTTAAGCATCTGCTTTTCTTGTCTCTATTATGGTTGCTGTAAGGATAATCCTTTTCCTTTACTTTTGCGTATTTCAAACTTGTTTTAAGTGCCTTGTAGAAAATCCTTGTGAGCCTGCTCAAATTTTTCCTATACTTTAGGGGATTGACAAATGTAGGAGTTATAAACACCATCTTATTCACCTTTTCCGGATAAATCTCATAGAATTTCAAAGCTACGCCAACTCCAAAGCAATTGGCGACTAAGATTACATCTTTTATACTTTCTTTTTCAAGGAGCTGATTCAGGTCATAAGCAGACTTTTTAAAGGAAACTTCTACATTTTTATCGGATTTTCCATGGCCTCTTAGGTCAAAGGCTATTGTTGAATACCCCTGTTCCAGAAAATGAGGGGCATACTGTTCCCAGACAGTCAAATTGCAGGAAAGCCCGTGTACCATGGCTACTGAGGATTTTGGATTCTTTACAGAGGTTTTTTCATAGTAAATCCTATATCTATCTTTAGTAAAAAGATATTTTTTTTCTGTACTGGGCTGATTTACCTGATAGGCTTCCATTCTTTTGACACTGGTTTTTTCCCGAAAAGTGCTAAGAGGTTGTTGATGGTGTAAAGCCAGACACTTTTAATGTAACCTTCCTGCCTGAACCTCCTTGGGGAATCATAAACTTTTATTTTTTTTAGGTAGACTATCTTTCCCAATTTTGCCAGCCTTCGGTACAAATCCGAGTCCTCTGCTACAACCATTTTTTCATTAAATCCATTTACCTTGTCAAAATATCCTTTTTTTATAATTTGGCATTCTCCTTTCACTATGTATATTCCAGTAATCAAGGTTAACCTTACTATCAGGTTTCCAAGCACATACATAAGCCGGTCAATAGTTTTTTCTTCCCAAGGATAGATGAAAACATCCATTGTAGCAGCTGCGGTTTCCCTTTCACGACCTACTTTTAATGCACTTTCAAATAGCAGCGGAACATCTGGGACCCTTATAGCACCATCAATGAATATTAATATATTCCCTCTCGCTTTTTTTGCTCCCATGTTCCTCCCTTGTGCAATTGTATTTTTTCCCCCTTTGGAGAGGACAACTCTGTCAGCGTATTCCTTTGCTATAGATTCCGTTTTATCGCTGCTGCCACCATCTGATACTATTACTTCAGCACTATACTTTTTTTTATATGGCAAAAACTGTTTAATTGTAGCTTCGATGGCTTTTTCCTCATCTTTAGCGGGGATTATTACAGAAATTATGGGATTCATTTTATGACAGGAACACGAGATAGAAAACTGCAAAACCGATAAAATAACCACCGATTATATCCCTTGTATAATGCTGTTTAAGATGGTATCGGGAATATCCCACTATCAGGATTATCATTACAGAGACTGCATCAACAATCACGTTATTAATATAGAAAATTACTGACAACCCGGAATACATAATCTCTGCTGAGTGTACACTTGGAAAGCTTCCAGATTGTATCTTCTCCAGCATGTTGGTAAAGCCCATTTGCAGCGGCCTATTCCTATGGAAAACGACCTTGATGGAATAGCAGATCAACAAAGTTATAGCCAGCCCCCCGATAGCCAGGACAAAGAGCCTGCCTTCAAAGACAAGAGAATATATTGCAGTTAATATCAGGATATTGCCTAAGCCTGAAAAATCCCTGAAAAACTCACGCACTTCTGTTTTTAGCAAATCTTTGTATTTTCTCATTTGTAAAAATGCGCCGGCCGGAACTTTCGCCAATTTTTTTTGCAAAAGATTGTTTCGAACCCGGATAAATGGCTAACTTCTGTTGAAGCGCCATAAATTTGCAAGCAAATTTAATAGCGATGGGAGTCCATGGGCATAGCTGTTAGGCCACTGGTGTATCAAGTTTAAAGTTAAAGTATTTTCTTTATAAATCTAATGTTTGGCTGAGCTGTTAATTTAACGTTTGGTTTTGGCAGCAAAAGCTTTATATATCCTGATTACTTTTTGCTATTTTGGAGTGGTGTAAATGGGTTTGAGAAAAGATTTTTTGGCGCACAGGAACAAGACTATGGAGTCTTTTAATCTGGTTAGTGCTGATATTTCTAACATAAACCTGAATCTCGTCAACCTGAGGACAATGCTTGCCTCTGTCGAGGATAGAATTTCTGATTTCAGCGGCAAAATACAAAAACTGAATGACACCCTGGACAAATGTGGCGCCGATATATCACTTCAGAGGTCGAACGAAGCGGTTGTCACTTCAACCATAAATGATATGAATGACTCAATAAGCGAAATAAATGAAAGCCTAAAATTGCACGAAAAAACCCTGTCGGGCAGGCTTAGTTCTTTTGAAGAAAGGCTGGATGATTTTGCGTCAGGCAGCAAGGTAGTTTCGCAAAAAGTTGCTTCAAATACAGATTCGCTGAAAAAGTTATTGCCAAGGTCAAAATCGCAGTCAATCCAGGTCAGGAAAATGAATTCTGCCCTGAAGGAGTCACAGGACAGCATCAGAAAATTGAGAAACCTCCTTAACCGGAAAATAAAGTCAGCCAATAGGGCAGATGCCGAGTTTGAATCAAAGCTAAGAGGCCAAAGAAGGAAAATGTCACAGCTTAACCGTAAAATTGAGCTAAGTGCCGGAAGAAAAGTTTCAGTTGGAAGATCTGCAAGAAGAACGGCAAGAAAAACAACTGTGAAAACATCAGGAAGAAAAGTCATAACAAAAAAAATAACTCCGAAGAAGACAGTAACAACAATCAAAACTCCAAAAAGAACAGTAACAAAAACAGTTACCCACAAGAAGACAGTAACGAGGAAAGTAACTCCGAAAACTAAAGAAGTTTATGAGGTCATAAGGGAAAAGAATCCGTTGATTTGAATTATTTTGATTTCTTGTCAAATATAAAAAGTGTCTTGAATGATTCCTTGATTATTTTCTACTTTCTTTGATTGAAATCTGGTTATGATTTACCAAAATAAAGGTAGTATATCTCAACGTTACCCTTATTAACTTGCAGATTGCTCTAATCACTATGCAATCTGAATCATTCATCTACGAGACATCAAACAACCGATTGCAGCGATATATTGCCGTTTCCATGCTTGCATTTGTCATTATAGCTGGAATTATGATAGCAGTTTTTAATATCCGCCTGGCTCAGGAATATCCATTAGCGACGCCATGGTATAGCCGCTACGTGCCTGATTTGGTTCATGATATTACTCCCCTAAAACTATTCATTTTCTGTGTGCTCAGCACTATGATATTTTTTCAAATACCTGCAGAACTGGCATTTTACTTCGGCATCAATGAAGGAAATCCAATGGTATTTTTTATCTTTGTGGCAGTTGCTGGCTCTATGGTCGGCCATGCCATTAGTTACTTAGTCGGCTTGAAACTCAGCAATCAGATTAGGTATCTGCTCTCCGCAAAAACGTTTTTTAGCATGCGGCGCAAGGTAAACCGCTGGGGTGCGTATGCAGTGCTCCTGCTTAATGTTTTACCGGCAACGCCAAGCGACGTATTGACAGTCGGGCTTGGCACAGTGCGCTATGATAAAAAACGGCTTTTTTCATTTATTGCCATAGGTAATATTACAAAGTTCACAGTTATAGCACTTGCAGTATATTCGCTAAAAGAATTATTTTGAGGTTACTATGGGAAAAAATGTTGATAAATATGTTGAAAACAGCCTGCTGTTAAAGGAAACACGGAACGCCCGCGACCTGGTGGGAATTAGTGTACTAACTGTATCAGGCGAAGTGCTTGGGAGAGTCAAAGAAGTGCGATTAAACCCTACATCAGCAGTTCTTGAGGGTGTTATCGTCAACCGCGGTTTGTTTCGCACGCTGTGCTACATGTGCAAGCGATATATAGAGAGAATAACGCGCGATGCTGTCCTGCTAAACATAGAGCCTGTTTTACTATACGTCGGGCGCCAGGTCGTAAGCTCTGATGGCAAAGTGTTTGGAAATGTCAGGGAAGTGCGCCGTGTGCACCAGACAAACGAGATTGAATCACTTCTGGTAAAGCGCACATTTTTTCGCAAGGCCAAAATACCTTTCAGCCAGGTAAAAAAGCTCGGTACATCAATCATCATTAAAAAAACATTTGCCGAGGCGAGCAAGCGTGGACCTTAAGAAATTGCGGGGCGCCATCACGTCTGAAGAGGTGCTTGGCAAGGATGTTATTGACACGAACGGCGTGTATCTTGGCGTCAGCGACAAATTTTATCTGGACCCGAAAACGATGCGGGTGCTTGGCATATCGGTTGACAAGGGCTTTTTGCGAAAAGGATTTGTTATCAGCACAAATTATATAACTGAAGTTGCAAAGCATGCGGTGTTTCTTAACATAGGCCCGTCAACATTGCTCAAAGGGAAATTGGTATTTGGAATAAATGGCACAAAGATAGGCTCTGTTGCCAGTGTCGAGCTCGCCCAGGACACGAATACAGTCGCGGCAATTATAATCAAGACCGGATTTTTAGGCATGAAACGCCTGCGCATTCCCAAAGAGTACATCAAAAGCAAAGATAAGAATATTTTTCTAAACATAACCAAATCTGAGCTGCTGCAGAATAAAATATTTAATTTTTCAGGTTCGCGCGCACAGACGCAATGATCAGCAGCAGGGCGCCAAGAACAAGAAAAATAACGTAGCGCTGCCAGTGCAATACATCTACAAGATAGAAGCACAGTGAAAGCAGGAGCGCCGCAATTCCGGCGCTGATGCAGAGCATTATGAAAAGATTACGAAGCAGTTTTTTCTGGAGCGAGACTATCCTTTCTTCTATATGGTCCAGAACAGCATCAGCCCCCTGCGTAACGCGGTCTTTTATTGATGAGAACAAGCCGCCAAAGAAAGATGAAAGCATCGAAGGAAACCCTTCTTTTTTAACCCGTGTTTTTTTTATCATAGAGCCCTCGTCTTAATTTTAATGCATGCTGCTGAAATGAAATTCTTTCGGGATTTTCACCGGAGCCGCTGGCTGGCGATTCTTAAATTGGCTTCCAAGCATCACAAAAAATACAGCCACCAAAGAGCCTAAAAAGTTTGTAATCATATCAAAATAAGTGTCATATCTCTGCAAGTCGCTTTTAATCTGAAGATTGTCGCTCATTGCAAATATACCTCCATTGTTTATTCCAAAGTATCTTGTGCCGATGAATTCATTAATCTCTAGTATGGCGCCTAAACCCATGACCATAAAGATAACAAAAACGTAACGAAGAAATATTTGTTTTTCAGTACTGATTTGCAGGAGAGCGTAGGCGACAGCAAAGCTGCTTATGAAGTGAACTAATTTATCATAACCAACTATTCCAAGCGCAAAATGAGCATATAATCCGGCAACACCCAATAAGTTTACAATTATAGCTGCAAGCACAAGCAAAAACGCTCCGGCTGAAATTTTATGCTTTATTTTATAATAATATAAAATTGCAAAAAATCCAATACTCACTAAAAGATCTGCAAGGATTGATGGCTTGAATAAGAAAGCATAAAACAATAGCAGCACGCCGCTTAGAAGAATCGCGGGATAAATGTACCTGCTGCTGTTGCCATAATGTATTGTTTCGTGCATTTTATTGTTTTGTACATTTTTTAAAAAATCCTGAAAAACAATACCACGACAATTATTATTACTACTACTCCCCCAATGAGTGAAAGTATTCCCCCGTTCTTATTAAGCACATTTTTCATGGTTCCCCCGTTCTGTAAATTTTTAATTATTTTTTCACAAACAAATCATTTTTTGCATTTCTGCCGACAAGATAGTACACTATTGCCGTGATTATGCTAAAAAGCACTGCGCATACTATCCACAGCACTTTCATGCCGTCGGATAATCTCTTGTTATTTACAATTATATCATATATTACCCAAACCGCAGCGAGAACCGCGATTACCCCTATTACTCCACCTAAAACCATTTGACAGCACCCCTGTTTTCTTAAAGCGGCCCTGCAATTGTTGGCAGCACCGTGCTGACAATGGTTGCAAAAACCCATATGACAAAAGCTATAATAAACGATTTGATCCAGCCGATGTTGTATAGGCTGCCAAGGGCAATAAGCCAGGCTATTCCGCCAACCAATGTAGCAATCCAGCCCGTCCCTATGAAATAAGACACGATTGCAAATATTACTGCGCCGGAAAGTGCGGCCCATATTGCTGTGCCGAATCCTTCCTCCTCTCCAAACAATTTTGTAGCTACGAATATAATAACTCCTGATATGACCAAACTTATTAAAAATCCCAACAACATTCCTGTTAATGCCATAATAAAAACCTCCGTTCTTTAATTTTTTAATTATCGATATGTTTTTGTTTTATGATAAAACCAGCTTATAATAAAAAAATAAACTCAACGATGAAGCAATAAATCTTCCTTGTTGAGGAATCTAAATTATTTAAGTTCTCATAATATTTTTTCCAACAGACCTGTTTCTGACCCTGCCTTTGCCGCCTGAACTCTTTGCGGCCCTTCTCTTTGCTGCGGTCATTCTTCCGCCTCTACTTGATTTTGCCATTTGTTTACCCCCTTTGGTATATGAATCTTATTTTTTTTGCTTTTGCCATTTTTGTTTACCTCTTTTATAATCGGGCTTCGGGCTTTTTAATCCACGCTCAGATTGGATTCTTTAGCTGTCTTATTCTTCAGCTATTTTATCCCATCTGACGGAGAGCCTTGAGTCTTCCCTGACTTTGAGCCCTTTGCCAACGTTGCCGTCAATGTCCATGCTTACTTCGGTATCCTCATCAACATTGCCGTCTTTAATCCTGACATTTGCTTTGGAGTCCGTATCCCTATCTTCATTCTCCCTTTCATCTATTTCTACATGGGCTTTTTCCCTTGTTTCGAACTTGATAACCGGAGCAAAAATGTATGTTCCATTTCCTGTCATGTGCAAAGACTTATCCGCGATGAAATCAAACTTTACTGTTGATGTTGAGTTGTCGTTAACTTTAACCCTTCCAACAATCTTCAATTCTCCGGAAGGCAGCTTTGCCACATGGTCTCCGGATGCATCAGTAACTACAACTTTTGAGATATACAGGCGAACCTGCTGGTAAGTTCCCGGAGTTAAGTTGACATCTGCCAGAAGAGCCTGTGCCCCATCTGCTTTCAATTTGAGCAAATCAAATGTCTGCTGCTTTGAAGAAACATTTACCCATCCTTCTTCACCATGCACTTTTACGCTGTCTACGGTCATTTTTATGCTTGTTACTGTACTCATATTTGCTGCAGCGTCCGTTACCATAAATACAACTCTTCCCTGTACGGCTTCTTCATTAATCCTGTTTCCATTGACAGAGAGCTTTGAGTCACTTTTGATTTTATTCCCTTCGCCAACGTTGCCGTCAATGTCCATTCCTACTTCAGTATCTTCATTTATTTTACCACCGCTGATTCTTACATTCTCCTTAAATCTTGTATCTACATCGGCCCTCTCTCTCATTTCAAGCTTAACGACCGGGGCAAAAATATACAGCCCATTTCCTGTTATGTGAAGTGATTTATCCGCGATGAAATCAAACTTTACTGTTGATGTTGAATTCTCTTTTACAACGAGCTTTCCAACAATCTTCAATTCTCCGGAAGGCAGCTTTGCCACATGGTCTCCGGATGCATCAGTAACTACAACTTTTGAGATATCTAGGCGAACCTGCTGGTAAGTTCCAGAAGCTAAATTATAATCGGCCAGAAGCACTTGAGTTCCGCTTGCTTTCAATTTGAGCAAATCATATGTCTGCTGCTTTGAAGAAACTTCAGTCCATACTCCGTTTTCGCCTAGAACTTTTACGCTGTCTACAGTAACTTTTATGCTTGTCACTGCGCCCATATTTGCTGCGGCGTCTGTCATTGTAAATACAGCTCTTCCACTGGTTGACTGTTGAGCCTGCGGCGAGCATGCTGCTATTAATGATACAACCAATAATGCAAACATCAATCCAATAAATTTTTTTCCTTGTTTCATTTTTATTCCTCCATTAGTTTGTTAAAATTAAAAAATAATAACTGGGAATTCCAGTTTTATCATTGTTTTTCTTTCATTAAATATGCCGTAATAGCTGCGCCGATGGCCGCCCCTACTCCTACTGCGATTGCTGTCGCCCGCTTTGGGTTCCTCGCTATGTAGCCCTCAGCGTGCTGCTCTGCTGCGCTGATTTTTGCCTTTGCCTTGTTGAATTCAGACTTGACCTGCTTCTTCACGGCGCTGAAGTCCTGCTTAATCCCTTTAATTGTTTTTGATTTCATGTTTATCACCCTCCATAAAAATTTTAAATTACCCAAGTGGCCGCCCTAACCTGCGGCCATAGTGAGTTTGTGCTATGCTTTTAGGCAGCGTTGTCTGTGCCATATTTGTGGTCATTCGCTTCATCAATCCAGTGCTCAACCATGGCGTTACCCGGATGATTGCCCTGAATATTGATTTTAAGCGAGTTTTGTTTCTTTTTTATAAGCTTAAGAAGTTTGTTTGGATTATAGTTCTTAAGCTGAGCAATGCTATGGATTCCAGATCGCTCGAGAAGCTCTGCGTACTGAGGCCCGATGTCCTTGACACTGGCAAGTTCTGCCATGTGCTGCCAGCTCTTGACTGAGCTCAACGGAGCGCCGGTTTCGCGTGCTACTTTGAAAGCATCTGCTTCCCATAACTGTTTGGTATTTTTTATTCCCATTTCCTGAAGCTTTTCGTTATATTCCGGGCCGATTCCCTCCAGGTCAATCACTGGGTGCACATCACCAAATGGATTGGAGTTTGTATCCTTTACAATGACTGTCTCCTTTGCAGGGCTTGTCTCCTTGACAGTTTTGCGATTTGTTGCAAGTGCAAACAATAATGCAATTAGTAATAATGCAAGCAGTCCACCAATGAGCCATGCCCATGGGAATGCAGTTGCTACAGGTGCAGTTGTTGGAGCAGCTACAATTGAAGGCTGTGTCGGGGTTGCGGCTACCACAGATCCGCTGATAGGAGCTGGACTCTGGTCTAGCTGCGAGGTTGTGGCATCTGTATAAAATGGGTCCTTGCCTGTGGTAAAGCTCCACACATAATTTCGCGAAAGCGAATTGCCTGCAAGATCCTCTGCTCCAGATGTTATTGTAACTGTAAACACATTACCATATTGCTGGTTTGGAGAAAGAAGAGCATTTGATGTAAACGTTGCTGTACGGCCAGCGTATGTTACTTCTCCTTCAATTGCTGTTGCCCGATACACTCCAAGTTCCGGAGTCGACCTTTGCATCACAGTAACTGTATTTGCATTGATAGTCGATGGATTCATAGCTTCACTGAACACCACCGTGACTTGCTCAATTCTTGAAATATCCTTCTCATTGTTTGCCGGCGACACAGAAAGTATCGTCGGGCGTGTTGTGTCTGTCAGCGCATACGCCGATACAGCAAAAAATGCTGTGAACACAACCATAATTAATGCGGCTATAAAGAACGCCGAACTCTTTTTGCTGAACTGTTTTTTTACCATTGTTTCCACCCCATTAAATATTTTTTATCGAACTGTTTTTTACAATTGTTTCCGCCTTCCACTAACTAAATTTAATTCCCGCGCCAAAATTGGCGAAATGATTTTGATTTTTTTGAAATTTTGAGCTGATTTCACAAGTCCCTTAGGCAGCAGCATTCAAAGCATAAACTGGACCTATCGGGCTTTCCGTGCCATATTACATTCCCGCATCCTAAACATTGTTTTATTTTTATCATTTTTATTTGTAATGTTCTGTCAAATTGTTAAAATCTACAGCCACTAAACTTTCAAGGAATTCTTCCAACTTTTTATCGCCTATTCTCATTTTATAACCTATTTTTAGATGAACTCTGCTTCGTAACCCTTCATGAACGCCTCTTCAAAAGGAGTTATTTCATCATCTTCCAGCATTGATTCCCTTGCATCGCTGGTATAAATGCCCAAATCATCCCAACTTTCTTCTTCTGTGCTAAACCTTTTTTTGTCCGCCATGTTTTACCACCCCTAACTATTTTTTTGCCGTAATTTAAATTTCCTAATCACTTGCCCCTAAATAAACCAGATAGCCATGCGCTGAAGCTGCCCCACCATGAAAGTTTATTCCCACTTTGACTGGTTGCTTGGCCAGTAACTTGGTTTTTGTTAGTAGGGGTGCCTGCATTGTTGTTATTGCTTGTAATCCCAGAATTTTGTTCAGCACTGACTGAGTTTGTTGACTGCGGTGCTGTAGGCACGTTAGTATTTTGGCTTGCTGTATTAGTCTGAGTCTGAGCGTGAGTGCACGATTGCTTTTCTGATGATGTATCTGCGCTACCTGACTGTGTGCATGTTTTTGTTTGTGTGCCTTCTGAACTGCATGCTGACCATTCTCCGCATTGCCATCCTGAGCTTGCGCTGACTGAGTTAGGAGTTGGTGTTGCACTTGACATAGATTCTGAGCTTCCACTGCTGCTACTTGTTCCGCTGCCTGTACTACTTGTTCCACTGCTTGTGCTTGTGCTGGGAGTCGGTGTTGAAGTTGATGATCCTGTTGGTGCTGTAACCGCATTTGCGTCTAATGTAACTGCAGTCTGTGCTAGTGCTCTACCGTTCAGTTTTGCACCAGTATTGATTGCAATTGCAGTTTTGGACAATATAATTCCCTTGACATCAGAAGTTGTTCCAAGTGTTGCTTGGCCAGCTACTTGCCAGAAAATGTTTTTTGCCTGCGCGCCGCCGCTTAAAGTAATAATAGCGCCGTTGCCTACATTTAGATCTTGAGCTATTTGGAATATCCAGATATCGTTTGAGCCGCCTGATAGAGTAACACCACTAGCAGATATTAGGACACCAGTACTCCATTTGTAAAGTCCGGGAGTTAGTGTCATTGAAGTAATATCTCCGGCACCTAGTTCAGTAGCATCAGGCAGAGTTCGTCCTGCAGCGTCGGTGTATGCTGTTTCCATATCGCTTACAGCTGTGGTCATTTTAGTTGGAGTTGGAGGTGTATAATCTGCTGCGTATGCCTTTCCCGTCACTAAAGATGATGTTGAAAATGTATTTGAGGAATCAGCTATTAATCCAAATCCGGTTATGTAGCTTGCAGCAACCGGGCTTACTCCAATATCCCCAACAACCAAGGTTGTTCCGGTAGCTGATATTCCTGATTTTGCCAGAATAACAAAATTGCCGGCTGTTCCTAGATTTACAGCTGGTTGCGCTGCAAAGACACTAAACGCCATAAGCGCAAAAACCATAAGATATACAAGTGTATTTGATAATATATTTTTCTGTTTCATTTTTGGTTCACCATTATTATAATTTTTTTTATAATTTTTTATTCTGTTACTCCCCAACGTCATATTATAATCCTAAACTACAATCTTACTTGGTTGTGTATTTGTGTCCTTTACCTTTGTGTTCCGGTTGAAAATCAGTTGAGTCGTCCGATTGTTTAGGGTTTTTTGGTGATTTTCCCTTTGGCTTATTGGAATAAAAATATCCGCCGATTATCAGACCTAGGACACCTAAGAGTACTAAAGCTGTAACCCACCATGGGGGCAAATATCCAGTTTGACTGACTGCTTGGCCGGTAATTGGATTTCCGCCAGTCGGAGCGATTGCATTATTATTCTGAGCTGTTGTTCCGGTATTTTGTCCGGTACCACCTGAAGTTGTAGTCTGCTGTGCCGTTGGCGCAGGTGATGTTAGTGGAGTTGCTGCAGGCTGGTTGTTTCCAATTGCATAATAGCTAAATCCAGGTGATATACCTTGATAAGATTGGGCGCTGCTTTCTGTTCCTGTCTTTGTTGTCGGCAATGCATTCCATCGGTTGTTGCTGTACCTGTATAGGATAATGTCGCCATACTGGACGCTGTTGGATGCCAGCCATGAGTTTGGAACTGTGAAACTTATCGTGACTGATGAAACATCAGAGTCCACAATTGTAGTGGGAGTAACCTGAAAGTACTGGTAGACTTTTTGCGCTGCTGCTGTTGCAGTTGGATTGTCAGCCAAGCTGTCGATTCGCAAACTTGGGTTTGTTACCAAGTTTATTGCATTAATCACCATTCGTGTGACTGCAATCTGCGGGTCATTTATGTTCATGGTAGCTACAGAACCCGCACTTATTATATTCCATCCATGCGAGGCTGATGCCACAGAACCTGTTGGTGTTGAGACTTCAGACGCAGCACTGCCTCCTCCTCCTCCACCGCCTCCGCCAGAGGAACTGCTGGAACTGCTCGGCGTGGCACTAGTAGTAAAGCTGGTGGTGCTAGTTACAGAGTTATCCGCTTTATCATTACAAGTTACGGTAACTGTATAACTAGTACTTGAAGATAATCCACTTAAGCTGGCCGTGTACAATCCGGAGCTTAAACTTAATATTCCTGAACCTGCTCCACTGTAAGTACAATTATTTATTCCAGAGTAAGTATCTGTAGCGTTTACAGTTAGAGTTGCTCCAGATGTAGTAATACTGCTGGTAGACGAGCTATTTATTATTGGATTGGACTGGTCTACAGTAATGTTGAACAAAGTCGTGGTTGTGGTGCTGGCATTGTCTAACACGCTAAGATTGATAAAATAAGTTCCATTCAACCCAGTAGCATAACTCACTACTGTAGAAATGTTGTTGGTAGATGCCGTCCAATTCTCCAACAATTCAAATGTGGAGTTCTTCAATGACAAAGTCCAGTTGATAATATTGGTATCATTGGCAGTGAAGTTAATATTCAAAGTAGTGTTAATAGTTCCTAAACCGGAAATGGTTCTGCTGTTTACAGAATTAACTGTAGCGGTTGGAGCAAATAAATCTATGAAAACTGCTCTGGTACTTGAGTTATCTGAATTGCTTGCTTGGTCAGTGCAATTTACATACCAACTAGTGCTGCCCTGGCTTAAGGAAGCATTTGCGGTAATAACCGTATTAGTATTATTGATAACTGAATTGTTGGCTCCTACAAATGTTCCGCCTGCAAACAAAGTACAAGATGCAATTGAAGCATCAGTATAATTAAATATAAAGGTAGATCCACTCCAATTATTGGCACCAGGGCTTACTAAATTTACCACCGGCGCAGTTTTATCAATGTTAATTATTCTCTGAGCGGATGCTCCTATGTTGCTGGAGGAGTCTGTACAATTCACAGACCAATTATATGTTCCTTCTGCAAGAGTGGCGTCGGTATTAATTGTAGTATTAACATTTTTTGCTGTGCTTAAGCTTGCATTTCTCACAACACCATTAACAAATAAGCTGCAGCTTGCCGTTGCAGATACCGCATCAAAATAAGTAAAGTTGAAAATGCTTTGATTATTAGTAGTCCAGCTATTATTTTGCGTATTTAGAGTTACTACCGGAGCAAGAAAATCAGTGCTTGGCGTTACTCCGGATAATGAGACATTATTAGCATCTAAGGTAACTGCTGTTTGCGCCAATGCTCGTCCGTTTAATTTTGCGCCAGTGTTAATTACAATAGCTTTTAGATCTAGAATATTTCCATTGAAAACTGATGTTGTTCCAAGTGTAGTTTGGCCTGCGACCTGCCAGTAAATGTTCTTTGCCTGCGCGCCGCCGCTTAGGATGATCTGCTTACCGGAGCTGATATCAAGAGTTTGTGCTATTTCAAATATCCATACATCAGTTGAGTTTCCCGAGAGGGTGACATCTGTTGGTATTGTTACGCCGGTACCCCATTTATAAACTCCTGGAGCGAGTGTCAGGCCGCCAATATTTCCGGCGCCTAGTTCAGTAGAATCAGGTGCCCGTCCTGCTGCATCAGTATAAGCTGTTTCCATGTTGCTTATGGCTGTAGTCATGACAGCTGGAGTAGGAGGCGCATAGTCGGCTGCATAAATGCTTCCGTTAACTAAAGATGAAGTTGAAAATTGATTAGAAGAATCCGCTATTAATCCGAATCCGGTGATGGCAGTGCTGTCGATTGGACTCACACCTATATCCCCAGTAATTGAAGTGGTTCCTGTTGTTGATACTCCTGATTTTGCCAGAATAATAAAATTGCCGGCCGTTCCAAGGTCTACAGCTGCGGGTGATGTATATGCATGAGCACCAAGTGCCATAAGTGCAAAAACTGTGAGAAATACGAAGAGACCTGATAAAATATTTTTTGATAATCTATTTTTATTATTTTTCTGTTTCATTTTTGGTTCACCCGTAATAGTTTAGTTGATTGGAAATTTCAATTCACTTTTGCATTCTGGTTGATAACTTTAGCATTACCTCTAGTTGAAAATTTTAGCACCAACTTCAGCATTACCACTAGTTGAAAATCTTAGCACTAATCCGCCTGAGCTGCAGACTTACAACTGCCTTCTAGTTTTCAAGTGCGGCAGCCCGTTTTGTGGCTTTCCGCAAAATGGGCATATCAATGAAAGACCCATTAATTTGGCTCGGTCTATTGCCTTGCCGCAGTGCTTGCATTTAATTGTCATATTATTACAGAAGTCGGCGGAGTATTAGACTGCTTGGTAGGGATAATCAATAAATAAGAAGTTATTTGTTGAGAATCAATTTTAAATCAATTTTTTTTGCCGAGAGGGAATAACTCGTATTTGGAAAAATCTGTTTTATCTATTATCTCGTTTAGCAGGCCAATTGGATTTTGAATTATAATCTTGTCAACTGAGAATGTGTAGACTTCCTTTATTTCTATATCATTTGTATATCTGGTTTGAATTTGGGAAAGATATTGCTCCTTTTGCGAAGTGTCTCTAAACCCAATTAGCAGAATATGGGATGCCCGGGCGTCAGCTACCCTATAGGCTGAGATTATGTACGGGATTTTCGAAATGCGTTCGGAGACTAAGTCATCAGAGTATCTGTTCCAGACATCGGGCCTAAGGCGAATGACAAGCAGCGCCAAGACTTGGATGCCTATCTTCTTAAAGTCTATTATTGGCGTGTAGCCCTTAATGATTCCCAGCACTTCAAGCTTATTTCTTATCTTAAAGACAGCCTGAGGAGAAATACCAATATCTTCGGCAATTTTGCTGTCGGGAATCCTGGAATGGTCTATAATCTTCCTCAGGACTTCCTTGTCATTTTCCGTAAGCTTTGGAGAATCCGGGTCTGCTTTCTGCATTCTGAGGAGGAGGACTCTTTTTGAGTATAAAAAGTTTTTGGAAATAAAATATGCGCCGGCCGGGACAATCGGACTTGATTAAATCTTTCGAACCCGGACACGCGGCTTGGAAGGCCGCAGTCATTTATGGCAACTCTTTTCTGCAAAAATCGTTCCGTGGCATTGAAAATGCCACATTGCATGCTTTCCATCAACGCTTTTGCAAAGGGTTGTAGCCATTAGACCACCAGCGCACTATTCCCAGGTTTTGATTATTGTTTATAAAATTAATCTTTTGGAACACCAGAAAAACCATAGATTTTAAAATATAACTAACTTACATCGCTACATCAAGGGGTGTTAAAATGATAAGCGTAGGCCAGAAAGTTCCGGATTTTGATTTTGAAGTTTATGCCAATGAAGAGACAAAGAGGATAAAATTCTCAGATTACAGCGGCAAATGGGTTGTTTTATTGTTTTATCCCGCTGATTTCACGTTTGTGTGCCCCACGGAGCTTGAAGAAGCTGCCGGCCTTTATGAGGAATTCAAAAAGCAGGGCGCTGAAGTCATAAGCGTGAGCACAGACACAGTATACTCGCATAAAGCATGGCATGACAGTTCTCCGTCCATTAAGAAAATTAAATATCCAATGGCGGCAGACCCGACAGGAAGGCTGTGCAGGGCTTTCGGCACTTACATTGAGGAAGAAGGGCTTTCGCGGAGAGCTACTTTCATAATTGACCCGCAGGGCACGGTAAAATCGCTGGAGATTCATGATAATTCCATAGGCAGAAACACCCATGAAATATTAAGAAAGCTGGAAGCTGCAATATTTGTCAGCAAGCATAAGGGCCAGGTATGCCCGGCGAGCTGGAATCCCGGCAAGAAAACTTTGACTCCGGGCCTTGAACTTGTCGGCAAGCTTTGATTTTTTATTTGCTTGTTGCAATCTCAATAACATCGCGGTTCTTTAGAACATAATCTTTTCCCACCGGACGCCTTGATTTGACATCTATTGCCTTTACGAAATGATTTCCAATGTCTGTATGCAGCTTAAACGCAAAATCCAAGGCAGTTGTTTCCGGAGGCATCAAAAAGCAGTCAGGCAGCCTGTTGCCGTGCTGGTCCTCAAGCTTGTTTACCCCGCCCGGAAATATTGCAACGTATTTTAATAATTCAAAAACGGCAAGGTCAAGAACTTTCTGCACTCCTGTTGAGCCGAATTTCTGCAGCAATTCTGCTCTTATGAATTCCAAAGCGCTTTTCTGCTTGTCATTTAATTTTTCAGGATGAATCATTTCAAAATCTGAATCGCCCGGAACATATTTTATCAGCTCATGCTTCGCAGCTTCCCTCAAGGCCAGCTCTGCTTCCGCGCTGCACAGAACCAATGTATGGCCAGGGAATTCTTTTTTTAATTTTTCAAAATTATCAGCCGCGCCGGGCACGTCAATCTTGTTGCACGCTATTATCATCGGTTTGGTTGCTTTCCTCAGCACAATGGCGATTTGCATCAAAACATCCTTGTCCCATTTCATTATGTCTAAATCAAGATTAAGCTTTTCCATCACTTTCTTCATCAGAGTTTCAGTTACCCTGAAAGAGCTTAACTGCTTGGCAACTGCCTTGTTCAGCTCTGCCCTTTCCTGATTTACGGTGCGGGCAAACTTGTCCCAGCCTTTTTCTATCAATCTTAAGTACCACATGTCCAGCTCGTGCTCCAGAAATTTTATATCATTTGTAGGGTCATAGCTCAGCGGAGGAACTGATTCGCCTTTTTCATTTGTAGAGCCGGCAATATCAATAATGTGGATTAAAACATCTGCCTGGTTTAAATCGTCAAGAAACTGGTTGCCCATTCCCTTGCCTTCGTGGGCGCCCGGAACCAATCCGGCTACGTCGAGCAGTTCAACTGGCACGAATCTTTTTGAATCGATGCAGTAGCCAAATCTGGGATTGCATTTTGTGTTGAATTCTTTGTCCACGCAATCGACTCTTACATATCCGGTTCCGTGGTTTGGCTTTATTGTTGTGAAAGGATAATTAGCAATTTCAACATTCGCCAGAGTCTGCGCTTTGAAGAAAGTAGATTTTCCACAAGATGGCTTGCCTACGATTCCGATTAACATGGAGACGAATAACTATCATTCCATTAAAAACGTTTCTAAAATCCCAAATTCTTGAATTTCCGAAAGCTTTATAAACATAATTTTCAGTTAGAGATTTATGGCCGGAGACATATTGCAGCTTCCTGAAATCAAAGTCAAGTACAAGGACGTATTCTCGCTGAGAAACCTGTATATTATGCTCCATGAAACTATGCTGGAGGAGGGATGGTTTGGCGCTGACGGAAGCAAGGACGGCGATGATGTTGAGATTTTATATTCTGAAAATGTTTACCAGAAGGGAATTCACCGGGGCGGCAAAGAGCTTTGGTTTTGGTGGAGGCTTTGGAAATATCCGGAAGGGAAATATAACACTTATTTCAGGAATCATCTCGATATAGATGCGCACGTCGTTTACCTGCAGAATGTTGAGATAGTGCAGCAGGGCAAGAAGATGACTGCGCAGAACTGCGAGATAGAGATGTTTTTCAGGCCGAGGATAGAGAAGGATTTTAAGCATATCTGGGGCAACCACTGGCTTCTGAAGCACTTCAAGCACATTTACGAGGCCAGGATAATAGTTGGGGAGATTGACAAGCGAGAGAAGGAATTATGGCGCGATGCCAACAGGATTCACGCGAAAGTCAAGCAGTATTTCAATTTGAGAAATTATACTGCAATTCCCGAGCCGTTCTTTGCCAGGCAGTTTGGGTATGAGGAATAATTCGCAACCTATTTAAATAAAACTTTTATTCTTAAATCATCTTACGCCTCCGTAGCATAGTAGCTATTGCGGCAGACTTGTAGCTGCATGCAAGCCATCTGCAGGTGTAAATACCGGATTGAGGTCGGGGGTGCAATTCCCCTCGGAGGCTTTTATTTTAAAATCCTGGAGGGCAAATTCTATCTTTTTGCCACTTTTCTATTTTTCTTTGAAATTTTGAGTTCGAGAAGCCTATCTCACTTACCCATTTTCTGAGATTAACATTGCCATTAAGATAGATGTAATTGATCGCAGTAGGACCAAATCTCTTATCCGTTTTTATTAAGTTATAACAGGTACAATATCTATGGCCTTCCTCTTTGAACAATAACTCAAGATGCTGCACCAATAATTTACTCTTAAAACCTCCTCGAATGGAAGGATAAATATAACCTTTGCCCTGCCTATGACGAAATATAATAGAAAAATCTGTATCTGCTAGTCCTCTTAAGAAGGCATGTTTAATATTGTGATCAGAATTTAGGATTATTTTGGGTACACACACGATATCTGATTTTCTGTTTAACGGCATTTCGCAAATTTTGTTTAAAAATTGTACAATTCCTTTGGAGTGGGCCCTTAGCAACACTGTTGAAGATCTTTTGTCTGGCTCATAAGAAAGTTGAATATTAAATAATAAATGAAATTGTTCCCTAATATATCTAATGTACTGCTGTTCAAAAAGATTACACGCAATTATTAAATCAGACCTGATTAATGGCGCTCCCGACTTTTGCTTACCAGTAGAAACACTCAAATGTCCGTCGCCAATAACTATTCCAATAAACTCGGCCAGTTCTTTGCTCAAGAGAATTGGTAAGGTTATACCTCTCCTAACATCATTCTTACTGAGTTCTACTTTGGATAGGTCAAAATTCATTAGCATATCTTGGAATCTTGCCTTTAAATATCTTATGTGGGGATGTCCAGTGCTTGGAATAAAAACCTTTAAAAGAGGGTACTTTATCCAAGTATTTGTATCAAAAAATGAAAACCGAAACAGAAAAACAGTACGGCGAGCTCAGGAAAAAATACAGGCTTCCTGAATTTAAGGAGATGAACTACGAGTTTGAGCTCAGCGACCTGGACGAGACTGATTTTCTTATTAAAGCACTAATTAAAAGAATTGCCGAGAAGCTGGATTTTTTTGCAGGCTTATTTGAGGAATTGCTGCAGCCTGACGGCTCAAACTTGTCTGCAATGCACGAATCCCGGGTGTTTGAAGATGATGAAAAAAAGAGGCATACCGCCTTTACATTGAAATTAATGTTTTTAAGTAGGCGCATCGTGGAATTATCTTTGAATGGCAGCGAAAAAGAGGAGGCTGAGTTCATCAGCGGCTTTTTTTCCGAGTGGAAGCCAATCAAGGAAGAGCTGAAAAAATATTTAAATAAAATGAAAGAATCGTGGAAAACCGAAACAGATATAAAAGAGGACATAGGCTATTTGGGATAATGCAAATTCACCGAGTTTTTTTGGATTCGGGGCGAATTTGCAGAATTAAAAATTTCATCCGGAAGGGTGAAGTTTAAAATTGTGAAATTTTTAATAAGATGCAATTAATAATATTCGGGCCGCCCGGTGCCGGCAAGGGGACATTGTCGGACATGCTTGTTGAAAAGTATAAAGTTCCGCATATTTCTACTGGAGATATTTTCCGGACCGAGATAAAAAGTGGCAATTCTGAGCTGATACAGTACGTTGAGAAAGGCCTTCTGGTGCCGGACAGCGTCGTGAACAAAGTGCTGGAAAAGGGGCTGAAGCAGGACAGCAACAAAAATGGGTTTATCATAGACGGCTATCCCAGAACAATAGACCAGGCGGATTTTCTTGAGAATGCCCTGTGGAAAATGAAAAAGAAGATAGATTTTGTCCTTAATTTAGTTGCTCCTGAAGAAGTGATTGTTGAAAGGCTGACCCAGAGGAGGCACTGCGGCAAGTGCGGGGCTTTGTTCAATCTCGTTACCGTAAAGCCAAAGAAAAAAGACACCTGCGACAAATGCGGAAGCCCGCTTATGCTGAGAAAAGATGATGAGCCGGAGACAGTCAGAAAAAGAATCCAGGTTTACAGCTCGGAAACCTCTCCTGTGATTGATTATTACCGGAAAAGAAAAGTTCTCGTTGATGTTGACGCGACTAAGAGGCCAAAGGAAGTTTTTGCCAGCGTAGTGAAGATTTTAGGCAAGCCCGAGAAAACAATCAGTTCTGAAAAAGTCACTGAAAAATAAACTCCAGCAGCGTCGTTGCGTAGCAGCTTTTTGGCAGAGTAAAATTGATTTTTACCTTTTTCATTTTGGAGTTTAATTCGTCATCTTCAATTTTTAAAATCTCCAAATCTTTTAATTCAAAAAATAAATGCCTTTGAGTGCCTTCTGAAGTAAGTTCCGGCATCTGGCTTATTATAAAATCCCTTGGATTTAATTTTTCTTCGTCCAGGATTTTTTTGATTATATTTTTTAATTCTTTATTTTTTATTTCATTCAAGTCAAAATTAAAGCCAATAATTGGCATTTCTATATTTTCTATTTTATCATAATCTTTTATTTTATTATTATTAATTATTTTATCTTTAATTGAATTTTTTAAGTATTCATTGACAATTTTATTGAATAAAAATGACTGATAGGCGTGGACAAACAATTTTCTTGTTTTTAGCGGAATCAGCCTTAATGCTCCGGCATAGTCATTTTTTTTATTTTCAAGATATCCTTGGATTTCATTCTCGATGTTTCCTTCATTTTCCATAATCAGCCCAACAGCTTTTTTGAAATCTTTTTTTATAATGGATTTTCCGGCGAGATGGTTGTTATTGCTGAACCTCTGTGGCCCGAATAGGTTTGGCACGTTTATCTTTTTATTTTCCAGGTTTTTTATTTTTTTAACTTCATTATCATTTAAATTCCGCACAGTAATTGTGAATTCATTGCCTTCCAAATCACCCAAAGAAATCGGCTCTTTTCCGTTTCCCAAATATTTTAATTCAATGCCCCTTAAGCTGAGATTTTCAGCGTTTCTACTTCCTTTGAGGACTGAGATTGCCTGTTCCGTGACTGCATTTCGGTCTTTGTTACCGGCAAAGCCGATATTTTTTAATGGAATATTAAGTTTTTCAGACAGAACTTCCAGCGACTTTACCGTGGAATAATTGGTTTTTTTGAGAAGGAAATATGCGTATTGGCCATTCTCTTTTGTGTTAAACTTGCTTACTTCTTTTACGATGAAATCTTTTGGAATTGCTTTTATTTGGTACATACATTCCGGGAAGCGCGCCCGATATAAAATAGTTACGGGTGGCTGGAGGGCGGATAAACCACATTGAGTGCAAATGTAAAGTTCCCTCCCTTAAGATTAATTTATCTAGAAATCCTGCAGCAATTAAAAGTTAAGAAAAAAATAATCAAAATAAAAATCAATCACTTCATCAGCAATTTAATCACATCAATCATTCTCACTGAAAATCCCCACTCGTTGTCATACCATGCAACAACTTTTACGAAGCTGCCGCCGATGACGTTCGTGAGCTGCGAGTCCAGTATTGACGAGTGCGGGTCGGTTACTATATCAACCGAGACCAGCGGCTCTTCTGAATATTCAAGTATTCCTTTGAGCTTCTCTGCCGCTTTCTTGAAAGTTTCATTTATCTCTTCTTTGGTTGTTTCCTTTTCCAGCTCGCACACCAAATCAGTCACAGAGCCGGTCGGTATGGGAACTCTTAATGAAATGCCGTCCAGCTTTCCCTTCAATTCTGGAATCACTTCACCGATTGATTTTGCAGCTCCGGTTGTTGTTGGTATTATGGAGACTGCCGCGCTTCTTGACCTTCTCAAGTCCTTGTGCGGGGCATCAACTAATTTTTGGTCTGCCGTGTAAGCATGGACTGTTGTCATAAACCCTCTTTTGACGCCAAAGTTATCGTTAAGGACTTTTACAACTGGCGCAAGGCAGTTTGTCGTGCATGACGCATTTGAAACAATATGGTGATTGTTTTTGTCATACATTTCGTCATTGACGCCCATTACAATTGTAAGGTCCATTCCTTTTCCTGGCGCGCTGAGCAGGACTTTTTTTGCCCCCGCTTTAAGGTGCATCTCAGTTCCCGCCCTGTCGGTGAATTTTCCGGTGCTTTCAACAACGACGTCGATATTCAATTCTTTCCAGGGGTATTTTGCCGCATCCAGCACAGACAAGACTTTTATTTTCTTTCCGTCAATTACTAGAGAGTCATCAGTGTGCTCGACTGTTCCTTCATATTTTCCATGCACAGAATCATATTTGAACAAATGGGCCAGAGTCTTTGCATCAGTCACATCATTGACAGCAACCCAGTTTATGCTTTTATCCTTCATTCCTGCCCTTAGGACTAATCTTCCGATCCTGCCAAAACCGTTTATTGCGACGTTTATCATTTAAACCCCCCTTTGAAAGTTTTGATTCGGGAGAGTTATACCTTATATAAAAATATTGTGTTAAGCTTATTTTATCTGCAAATTAGTTTTCAGCTAGGTTCTGATTGCGCTGCCAACCGATGCAAGACTTCTTCTGGTTTCTTCAAATTTCCATTCAGGCAATTCCTTCGGATGCTTCAACGACACAATTCCATACATTAAAATCGCACGCAAGTCAAATTGGCTTACTGGGAGCTTGTTATAAACAATTTCCTGCCATACCGATGCCAGCGAAGTCGAGCCTCTTTGATACTTATGCTGCGGATTTGCATCCTCTGTGCGTAAACTTCTATAAGTTTCCAGCAATTCGTTTATACTCATTTTAAGACTGGGGAAAGATGCGCGTTATATAAATATTTTGTAATTAACTACTATTAAAGCAATACAATTTAAAGAATGAATTCCTTATTTCAGCATCTTCATCATTTCCTTCAAGCTTCTCGTGTTGATGATATCCTCTTTCCTCGCCCAGCCTCTTCTTGCTGTTCCGATTCCTAATTTTATGAATTTTAATTGGTCTGTGTTGTGGGAGTCTGTGCTTATAACCAGCTTAACCCCATTTTTTATTGCTGCGCGGACATCAGTATCTTTCAAATCCATCCTTTCAGGGTAAGAATTTATTTCCATCACAGTTCCCGTTTTCTTTGCTTCATCGAAAACTTTTTCCAGGTCAATTTCGTAAGCCTCTCTTTTGGTAATCAGCCTTCCGGTCGGATGCGCAATGATATCCACATTTTCGTTCTGCATTGCCCTAATCATTCTTTTAGTTGTTTTCTCCTTTGGATTCTTAAAGCCCGAATGAATTGCGCCAATAACAATATCAAATTGTTTCAAAATTCGGTCATTCATATCCAAACTTCCGTCTTCGGTTATATTGACTTCGGTTCCGTGCAATACAGTTATTCCTTTAATTTTCTTATTTACCTTTTTAATTTCCTTTTTCTGCTGCAGGATTCTTTTTTCATCAAGAGGATTTGCAATTGCCAATCTTCCGGTGTGGTCAGTTATGCAGATATATTCATGCCCGAGCTTTTTTGCGGCAAGGGCCATCTCCTCAATTGTGTTTGAGCCGTCGCTCCATTTGGTGTGCATCTGCAAATCGCCTTTGATGCCATCGTAGCCGATTACTTTTGGCAGCGAGCCGAGCTGTGACGCTTCAATCTCGCCTTCATCTTCCCTCATCTCTGGCTCAATATAGCTTAATCCAAGCTTTTTGTAGATTTCTTCTTCAGTTTTTCCTGCAATTAATTTTTCATTTTTTCTGTCAAACAATCCGTACTCGCTTAATTTCAGGCCCCTTTTGATTGCCCTTCTTCTCAGAATTATGTTGTGCTGCTGGTTGCCAGTGAAATACAGCAAAGCGGCTCCAAAAATTTTATCATCAACAACCCTTAAGTCAACCTGAATTCCTTCTTTTAGCCTTATGGAAGATTTTGTGTCGCCTTTTGCAAGAACCTGGTCGACATTTGGCATTTTTGCAAAGAACTCAATGACTTTTGCCGGGTTTTGGGATGTAACTAAAATATCAATGTCGCCTATTGTCTCTTTCATTCTTCTTGTTGAACCGGCAACATTCGCTCTTTTGACTTCCTTTAGTGTTTTTAACGTGTTAACGATTTCTTCAGCATAGCTTAAGGCAAATCCCAAAAGAACTCTTTTTTTGGAAGTTCTTGCAAAATCAATGCTTTTCAGAATATTTTTTTCTACAGTTGGGCCGAGGCCTTCAATTTTTCGTATTTTGCCTTTTTTTGCAGCCGTTTCCAAATCTTTAACATTTTTTATTTTCAATTCCCTGTACAATCTCATTATTGTCTTTGGCCCGATGCCATCAATCGTGCCGAGCTGCTCCATGTCAACCGGAGTTTTCTTTTTTAATTCATCAAGATATTTTGATTTATTATTTTTCAGAAAATCATCAATTTTCTTTGCAATGCCCTCGCCGATTCCCGGCAGCTCTTCCAATTTGCTGTCTTTCCAAATCTGCCCAATGTCTTCCGACAGCCCGTTAATCATCAGGGCAGCTTTCCTGTACGCCCTCACTTTGAACGGCTCATTCTGAAATTCCAGGTAATCGGCGATTTCATTAAGAAGCGCTGCGACTTCAAAGTTTTTCATAGGAATGGCTTTAATTTTATTGTATTTAAAGTTTTGGAGAATATTGGCTCATTATTACTTATGCAAAAATTTCTCAGCCTTTTCCAGCAGCTCTTTGGAATTGTTAAAGTTTAATTTCTTGTAAGCATGCTCGTAATTCAGCCATGCATAACCAATGTGCTCGCTTGACAGTGTGACTTCATCAGAATGGGTTTCTCCAAGGAAGAAAATGACTTCCTTGTATACAGTCTCTTCGCCTTTCTTGAAGAAATATTTTACCGTTTCCCGGAATCCGTCAACGAACTCCACATCCTCTAAGGCGGTTTCTTCCTTTATCTCGCGCATTGCAGTCTGCTCTTCTTTCTCATTCTTTTCCATGTGGCCTTTTGGGAATTCCCAATGCCCGTTTATGTAATGCAGAATCAGGTATTTTGCAGAATTATCTTTCATTCTTTTAAAAACAACTGCACCGCAGCTCTTTTCTGTTGCCATTAATCATGGAAATCACGCTTAATATAAAAACTTTTATCAGGCTGGGTGAGCTTAATTAGTACAATCCTAATATATAGTTTATAAAATAGATGTTGTATAATGATAAAGTTTATATATACCAGACCCGTGAGAACTATGCAGTAAGCTTCTAGCTCTATTGCTGTAATTACTTGTCACGTTTCGCTATAGGTATTGTGTTATTATCAAAGGGGGTGAATAGGCGCTTATTCGGTTTGGGATAGCCCTATATCATTTGAAATTACAGGAAATCACAATGACAACTAAAATAACAAATAACAAAGTGAATGATACAGTCAAGGAAGTAATTGGAGAAGACTCGTTAAAAATAATTGAGTACCTTAAAGACAAGAAGAATATCTCGGATTTCAAGATTGCCGAGAAAGTTGACAGGGACATTCACGAAGTCAGGAACATTCTTTACAGGCTTTACAACCACAACCTTGTTTCTTATTACAGGAAGAAAGACCGGCAGAAAGGATGGTATATCAGTTATTGGACTTTCAACAAGAAACGGGTTAAAGAACTGCTTGACAAGACATCAAAAGAAAAACTTTCCAAGTATACTCAAAGATTAAAAGACGAAGAGGCAAATTTCGGAAACTTTTACCTGTGCCCAAACGCATGCGTAAGGGTTGGCTTTGAGAAAGCTGTTGACCTGGAATACAGATGCCCTGAGTGCGGATCTATTCTGAATCATCAGGATAACACTAAAACAATTGATTTCTTAAGAACAAAGATAAAGGAATTGGAAGTAAACGGCAAAGTGCTGAAAGGGAAGGCTTAGGATTTCCTTATCTTCGCCACGAAGAAACCTTCAGTATTATTATCCTGCGGCCAGATTCTCAGGCATTTCTTGACTTCATCTGAATATTTTTTATCTTCAAACTCTAGAATTGCTGGGCTTCTTTTCAGATTTAATTTTATTTCTTCAATTTTTGCATTTTCATATTTATTTAACAGGAAATCAACAACTGCCTCATCTTCCTCCGGCTCTAATGAGCAGGTTGAATAAGTCAAAGTTCCGTTTTCTTTTAATAAATTAAACCCCGTTTCAATTAATTGCTTTTGGGTTATTGAAAGCCTCCTAATCATGTCAGGATTCCAGATGCCGATTGTTTTCAGGCTTTTTCTAATAGTGCCGGTTCCGGAGCAGGGCGCGTCAACCAAGACCCTGTCAAATTCAATTCCGGATTTTTTAAACCACTGTCCGTCCATTAAAGTTATTATTGTGTTTGTAACGCCGCATTTCTGCAAATTGATTGACAGCGGCTTCATTCTCTCGTATGTGTAATCGTTTGCTATCAGAATTCCCTTGTTTTCCATGTACTGCGCAATTTGCGTTGTTTTGCTTCCCGGGGATGCTGCAATGTCCAAAATGATTTCGTGCGGCTTTGGCTCAAGAACAATCGGCGGAATCATAGATGCCGCTTCCTGTATGTAAAAATAACCCAATGAATGCTCGATTAAATTTCCAATATCTCTTCTTTCTTTTTTATGGTGCTCAATCAAAAAGCCCTCTTTGCACCATGGAACCTGCTCAAGATTCCAGTTCTTTTCCAGCTTTTCCTTTAATTCTTTGACTGAAATTTTTAAAGTGTTGATGCGGATTGAGCGGTGCAGAAACGACAAAGAGCATGTCTTGAATTCTTCCCAGTCTGTTAGGTTAGAATACCTTTCTATAAACTTGGGCTTGAATGTTATCTCAGCCGCATTGTGAAATGGATTTGTCTGCATTTTAATTTAGTAAACTATAATTAACATTTAATAAGTTTTTTGGAAAAATAGTTTGGGTCATACTTCTCATGCGCAAATGCCGGATTCAAAAAATATTTAATTGCTTTTAATGTATCCTTTCTGCCCCTGATTATCAATTCCTCTGAGGTGTGGACTGTGAATTCAGTAGGAGAAACGTTTGATATATCAGGCATAACAAGCAGCACTTTGCCGTACGGGTCCCCTTTGGATGATAATTCGTCTGGGCTGTAGCCTGTTAAATTTTTGCAGTTGTTAGAGTTTATTTGCATGGAAAGTATGTGAATTAAAGCATCAAAATAACTAAGTGTTCTTGGAATTTGAGTAATCCCGATGTATTGAGCAACCTTTAATGGCCACCTAACGACGACCTTTTCAATTACTTTTTTGATGTTAATTCTTTCCAAATTTTCATTAGTAAGCCCGTAATTAACAAAAAATCCAATTGATATGTCTGCACCGGCATCCATTGCAGTCATCAATGGAAACCCCTCAACTATCCCATCGATATAAATTTCCCCTTCTTCATTTATTGGCCTAAACAAATATACATGGCCTGCCGACTTTCTTAAAACTTTCCATATTTGCTCTTTTGGCTGGCTATGGGAATTGATAACCAGCTTATGCTCTCTAGAGCTATTCAGATGCGTGACAACGAGATATAAATTTGGAGCATCCTCCATGAGGAAGGGGACTCCTTCGCTTTTGCTTAAGGTTTCCTTCAATAATTTTTCCAGCCTGTCAGATGGCACAATTCCTTCGAGCTTAATAACTCTTAAAATTTCTTTTAACAAATAAATAATTTTACCCATCCATCCTTCTGATTTTGGAAGTTGAATGCTCTCTAAAAGCTTCATGACAAAACTATTGAGAGAAGCCGCATCGGTATCAATCAAACCTGTTGGTTGATGATTATAGCCCATATCAAAGGCCCTAAAGACGGCAGTTATCCCACCAGCTGAGCTTCCTACGTGGATGTTAGTCCTGAGTCCGATATTTTGCAATTCAGTATAGGATCCGACATGGTGCATTCCCCTTACTGTTCCTCCAGACCAGACATCTGCAGAATTAACGTGCTCAAAAAGTGAGATGACTCCTTTAAGCCCGTCTCTTTTTATTGTATCTATTGCATCTCTTGGCCCAAGTTTACTATCCTTGCGAGTTTTTTTTGCTATAGATGTGACAAGATTCGCAACGTAAGGGTTTTTTGTCCCGTGATGCAAAAATTCAACGATGTATGGCCAATCCTTTTCATTCTGATGTTTAATTTTTATCACCTATTTTTAAAACACAGTTTTGGTAATCTTATAACCCTATTAAATCTTTTTGACCATATAAGGCCCTTCCATCTCATAACTCAGTTTTCTGAAGTATTCCCTTGCTCCGATGCCTGAGATTATAACCATTTTGTTTTTTCCGCTCTGCTTTGCGATATCTTCCGCTTTCTTTAACAATTTTTTTCCCAAACCGCGGTGCTGGAAGCTGTCTTCTGATTTTTTGCCTATCTGGACTGCGGACGAGAAGACGTGAATCTCCCTTATCAAAGCGGATTTTTTTGTTATTTCTTCCCTTAGGAACTGGGAAGGAAATCTTAACCTGACAAATCCAATCAGTATGTCATTTTTTTTATCTTCCGCTTCAATAAAAAATTCTTTTCCGTGCGACGCTTTATACTCTGTTGTTGTTATTTTTATTTTATCAAAATTTATTTTTAGGTTATCCTTATTTTTTGAATAAAATCCTACCTCCCTGCACCTTATGCACTTGCAGTGGATATTTTTTTCTTTGCAGATTTTCTCAACATACTGCCTCAGGTTCGTTTTGTCAACGCCGCCTGCGGTCGCATTTGTGGGAATATCCCTTTGAACCCTCATTATTCTGCACCATTTTGGCACATTTCTTTTTGTTTCGGCAATCATCTCAGCAGCTTCTTTTGTAGTTAATGGCCTGAATTTTCCTGCTTTCCAGTCATCGTATAATTTTGTTCCTTCCATAACCATGCATGGGTAGATTTTCAGCATATCGGGCATATAATCTGGATTTTTGAACAATTCTTTCAGCCCTTTCAAATCCATTTTCTTGGTTGTCAGCGGCAGGCCCGGCATGTAGTGGTAGTTTATTTTAAATCCCAAATCTTTCAGAATCCTGATTGATTCAATATTGTCCGCTACTGTGTTTCCCCTGTGAGTTTCTTTGAGAACCTTATCATAAACTGACTGAATTCCCAATTCCACTCTTGTGCAGCCCAATTCCAGCATAATGTTTCCGTGGTATAATTTACCAAAATCGCTTTTTGTCTCTATTGTAAGGCCAACGCACCTGATTAAGGCAGTTTCGTTCTCTTTCTGAATCTGCTTTAATGACAACGGAGTTAAATTTTCAGTTTTGATTTTGTTCTGCACATTTTTTATTGCCCTGACATTTGCGTTATTTATATTTGTTAGTTTCAATGAACTGCTGGCACTATTAAGTTCAACAGCGAGGGGTGGGTGGAGGGCTTTGAAATCTGCAGCTGGTGCGTTCATTAAATTCCCTCCCTGATTATTTTCAAATTTTGTAAGTTTATCATTAAAAAAATCATGCTTAATTTTATCAAATACTTTTGAATCGCTTAAATCCAGATGCTTAATCTGCAATAATTTTTTTTGTATTGACTTTGTTCTTTTTTCGTCTTCGGAAATTATTCTCGGCAGCTCAAAGAAAATCTTGAATTTCAGCATGTCTATGTTTCCGCCGTCATCGAAAAATAGCCTTGAGAAGTCATTCATTGCTTTCAGCGCGTACTTTACAAAGTATTCCTGGTACAGCTTTGGAAAAAAGGTGAAAGTGCCGCCCTGAACAATTATTTCGGCCTTGTCCGGAACTTTGCCCATCGCGACATAGTGCTCGAGCCTGTTGAAAACTATCATGTAAGGGTCGTAATTGCTTCTTATTGACCTTCTTGTTGAAGGCTCCTTGCCGGTGTAGCTTTGCGGAACATTCCCGAACGGCGAGCCCGGGCCGCCAGGGCAGTAAGTGCAAGGGCCTATTCCCTTTAAAGTATGCGGGCACGGATAAGGCTCTGACATCAATGCAATCGGAGCGACTCCGCTTATTGTCCGAACGGGTTTTAGTGAAAGAAGCTCCATGAACTTTTTCCTGTCTTTTTCAGAAGCGGCAAAGTATATGTCAGCGTTTTTCGGTATTTGAATTATATTCCCTTTGGACTTATATTTATTCAGAATTTTAAGCTTAATTTTATTCAGCTGTCGCTGCGTTTTCACATCGCTTTTCTTAAGCTCCTTAACTATCTCCGTGCAAACTTGCATGAAACTGCCCATTACCTACAGAACTTGTTTGAGATATTTAAATGTTAACAGCAGCTTTTCCCCTATTGCCAAGGAATTTTGAAATTTCAATTGCAATGGCCCCTAGGCTTGATAGCAGGATTATAAAAAGAAATTCAAGGATGCTTATGGGCATAGTGTCAAATATTTTGTTCATGAGCGGAACGTACAATGTCAGTACAACTATGGCAAATGACGACGCAACTGCAGCCACAAGCCACCTGTTTTTGAACAATCCCATCTTGAAAACATTTTTTGTCAGCGACCTGCAGGCGAAAACTTCAAAGAGCCTGAACATTATGATTGTCAGGAACGCCATGGTCTGCGCCTTTACAAGGCCGTCTGCGCGGTAAAAATAAATGAAAACCAGCAACACAGCCACCACCATCACAGCAGGAAATAAAAATACATAATTCCCAATTCTGCTGTATATAGGCTCTTTTTGATTTCTTGGCTTCCTGCTCATCACATCCGGCTCAGAAGGCTCCGCTGAAAGTGATATGGCAGGAGGCCCGTCCATTGCTAGATTTATGAGCAAAATCTGCGTCACGGTCAGAGGGAGCGGAATGCCCATTATTATTGAAATGAATATTATCAGCACTTCCCCTATATTGCCGGATATTAGGAACGCAAAATATTTTTTTATATTGTCATGAATCCCCCTTCCTTCCTCCACTGCATTTACAATTGATGCAAAATTATCATCAGTAAGAATCATTGCGCTTGCTTCTTTGCTTACATCCGTGCCTGAAATTCCCATCGCAACGCCGATGTCGGCCTTTTTTAATGCAGGCGCGTCATTTATGCCATCCCCTGTCATCGCAACAATGTGGCCCTTTTTCTTCAGGGCATCGACAATCTTAATCTTGTGCTCCGGATTTACCCTGGCAAAAATGGATATATCTTCAACCAAAGAATCCAAATTATTTATTTCGTCAAGCTTCTCGCCGGTTATTGTTTTTCCAGTCAGCCCAATCTCCTTTGCAATTGCCCTTGCTGTTATCTCATGGTCTCCAGTAATCATGATTACCCTGATGCCCGCTTTCTTGCATTTCTCGATTGCAATTTTGACTTCTTCCCTGGGCGGGTCAATCATTCCCTGCAGGCCGACAAAAATCAGGTTTTTTTCCGGGCTTGAGTCAACAATTGTTTTATAGGCGAATCCCAGCACTCTTAACGCCCCTTCGGCAAACTGCCTGTTTGCCTCAATTATATCTTCCCTCATGTCGGCTGTCAGCTTTTTGATTTCCCCGTTCATGTAGATGAAATTGCAGAGTTTCAGGACAACTTCCGGAGCGCCTTTGACATAAGAAATATTTTCGCCGTGATGCCCGTGTATGGTGGTCATCATTTTTCTTTCGCTTGTGAATTCAATTTCATCAATCCTTCTGTACTCAATATCAAAATCTTCTTTTATCAGCCCAAGCCTGGCCGCGCTCACAATCAATGCCGCTTCCGTTGGATCGCCTATGACCTTGCCCTCTTTTATCTCGGAATTATTGTTCAGTATTCCGATTCTCAGCAGAAGTTCGATTTCTTCGGGCGGAACCGGCTTGTTTTTGTAAAGAAAGATTCCCTTTGTCCCGTAGCCTACGCCGGTTGCATCTATTATCTTGCCATTAGTGTATAATTTTCTCACAGTCACCTGGTTGGCCGTGAGCGTGCCTGTTTTGTCGGTGCATATTACAGTGGTCGAGCCAAGAGTTTCCACGCTTGGCAGCCTTCTTATGAGCGCATTCCTCTTCAGCATTTTTTGGGTGCCGAGGGCGAGGGAGATGGTGACGACTGCCGGCAGCGCTTCCGGAATAGCTGCCACTGCCAGCGACACTGACACAAGGAGCATGTCAACCCAGTTGGAATGGCGAATCAGCATGCCAGCCGCAAAAATGAGCGCCGCTATAATGAGGGTTATCGTGCCGATAAATTTTCCCAATTGGTCCATATCTTTTTGAAGTGGCGTCGGCTCGGGCTTTACTTCCTCTATCATCTTGGCAATTTTTCCTATCTCGCTCTGCATGCCCGTTGCTATCACTACTGCCTTAGCCCTTCCGCTTACGACGATTGTGCTGGAGAAAACTATGTTGTGCCTGTCGGCTATGCTTGTTTTTTCTTCCAGCTGGGATATATTTTTCTTCACGGTTTGGGATTCGCCGGTAAGCGCGGCTTCCTGTGTCTGCAGGTTGAAAACCTCAATCAGGCGCGCATCGGCAGGCACCTTGTCGCCTGTCTGCAGGATTATCACATCGCCGGGCACAAGGCTTTTTGCATCAATTTCCTTTTTCTGGCTGTCCCTGATGACAGTTGCCCTTAAAGACGCCAGCTTTTTCAGCGCCTCTATGGCTTTTTCGGCTCTGTACTCCTCGAAAAATCCCAGCAGGGCAATCAGTATTATAATGGAGAAAATGACAATCGAATCAACGTACTCGCCTAGAAATGCTGAAATAACCGTTGCAACAATTAAAATCCACACAACGATGCTTTTGAACTGGCTTATGAAAATTTCCAGCGGAGAAATCTTTTTTCCTTCCTTTAATTCATTGAAGCCGTATTGCTTTAACCTTTCCTCGGCTTCCTGCTGGGACAGCCCATTATTTGAAGTGTTTAGTTCCCTCAATACCTGCTCTATGGGCTTGTTGTGCATTCTTTCACATGTAACTGCCGGCGTTGCTTACGTTGTCTTCTTTCGGCTTGTCATTCATCTCTTTTAGCTTTATGATAAAATATTCCAGGCAGTCCAGCCCGCAGAAGCTGGCTTTTTTCTTGAAATCATCGGGGCCGAATACAATCGTGTAATTATTTGACTTGTAGAAGTTCAAAGTGTTCGAGCACGTGGCGCATATTTTCTCATGCTCTTTTAACTTCTTCTTTATTTTTTCCTCCATCAGTTTCTTGATAGTTACAGCCCCGCTGTCCAGGTCAGACTTAAAACGCATCAATTCATCATAATCCAGCACGTCTATAACTTCTTCAAAGCGCCTGCCCATTTAATCCACCTCGTTTGTTTTGTTTTTTATAATTTTTATTTTCCCATTTCTTCAAACTTCAAAAACCACTTGTTTGATTCCCCATCATACGAAAAAACAACGTTATACTTTTTTTTCCTGTCGAGAGCAAACAGAAGCGGCATAGGGATAGTCGTCTCAAAGCTCGAGCCTCTCCTATACAGTTTTCTTTTGAATTCTACCATTCTACTTATTTTATTACTTAATAAAATACTTATTTATAAGTCTTGTGGTTTGAAATTCTTACTGAAAACAGAATTTACTTATTTTAGTACTTATTTAAATACTTATTTAATTTAGAAAGGGCTTTGTCGTATTTTCGTCAGGAGAATTATTAATTAAAAAGGTTGCTTCCCATAGCAAATGATAAAAATTTATATAATAACTAACTATTATTTTAAATTATGACGCGCGAAAAGGAATTTTATGATTCAGTGGGAAAAAGAATCGGATGGGATTTCTCAAAATTAGATAAGGGGGTGGCTGTTAAGAATCAGAAGTGGGATTTTACAGCAGTTGTTGGAAAGTATATTACTAAAAATTCCATTTTGCTTGACTTGGGAACCGGAAGTGGAGAGAAAATTATTTCCTTTGCAAAAAAATGCAAGAGAGTTTGCGGGATAGATAACTCGAAGTCTATGATAGCAAAAGCAAAACAAAATGTTAAGCTAAAGAATGCAGAATTCAAAATTGGCGACAACAATAAGGTTCCTTATGGAAATAAAACTTTTGACATTATTGCAAGCAGGCACGCTCCAATAAATTTCAAAGAGGCTTACAGAGTAATGAAAGAAGGCGGGCTGCTGATAACGCAACAAGTAGGGGAAAGGGATAAGCAAAACATTAAAGACATATTTGGAAGGGGCCAGTCTTACTGCAAAAAGCACGGAAAATTAATAGATGAGTACATCAAAAAAGCTAAAGATGCCGGTTTTAATGTATCAGTAAAATATCATTATCACTCAACTGAATATTATAAATTGCCTGATTTGATTTTTCTCTTGGAAAATACGCCAATAATCCCGGGCTTCAATTTAAAAAAAGATATGCCTTTTTTGAAAATAATAAAAAAGAAATTCAGTTATAAGCTTGGAATTAAGACCGGCTCCTGCAGGTATCTTTTAATAATGAAAAAATCAAAAGTTATTTCCTGATTCCAAGGGCACTTCTCAGAGATTCATAATTTCCCTGCGGCCCGGCCCACTTGGTTCTCAGTTTTGGAATTTCCTTGTATCCTACAGGGTCTTTGAGCCCAAGCATCTCGAAAGCAGAATATCTTGTTGCACAATTTCCGCAGGTGCCGCAGGATTTTGCATCAAGCCCAACTTCCGGAGGAGGAACATATGCGTGGCATGACCATGTATGGGAAAAATTAACTCCCAAATCAAGCCCGGTTCTTACGATTTCCGGCTTTCCTCCAAATCCCAGAAGAGGGGCTATTACTGACGGAACCTGCCCATCAACTGCCTGAATGACTTCATTTATTGCTTTTACATATTGTGGAGTCCCATCGGGTGCTAAAGTATCATCGTGATTTGCGCCTATGGCAACATACTTCGCGCCAACTAATTCAGCCCGCATTATTGCAATAGCCAGAAGTACAGTATTTCTAAACGGAACATATTCTATTTTTGTGTTCTGCGCATTTATTTGCACATCATCCCGCAAAAGGCCGGAAGCGCCAAAATTTTTCAGCATCGGAAGATAAACTATGCATAAATCATCAGCTTTTATTCCCAAATCTTCAGCAACTCTGTCAACGCACCACAATTCCTGATGCCTGGCCGCTTGGTCATATATAACCTGCACCGGCAAAACAGTTTTCCCCAATCTGTGTTCTATAAATGACACGCCCACGCTGTCTGTTCCGCCGGAAATCAATGCGGCAACTTTGTCAGGAGACAAGTATCTTTTTCCGTAATGCAACTTTGGCTTTTCTGTAAGCAGAAGTTTTACGGCAATGTTTGTGTCTCTGCTTGTTCCTTCATTAGTCAGATTCTGCAAAACATTGTAAAAATGCCCTAAATTGTTTACACCTGCTGGAAATATATTATCCGGCAGCACTAAATTGGAAGCTGCCATGGATTCTGCTCTGGCTACGCCTAATGAATAAAGAAGAAGAAAATATCCAAATGTGCTTTTAACTTCCTCTGGTTCTGAAGAAGTTCCTGAGCTTACCCTGTTTATAATATCATCAAGCGTAAAAAACTGGCGATATGCTACACTGTCTTCTATGATAGAACCGCTTCTGACATTTGAGTTTTGCCTGAAAGACAGCAAAAAAGATTTTCTTCCAGTGGCTCTCGCATGCTTAATTAATGTGTTATCGATTGCTGAATCATCAGCCGTGACTGCAACAACAGCATCCTTTAAAGTTAAGTTCCGTAATTCTTCCATATTTCTTGGATTCATTTAAATCACCTTTTAGTTTGGTTTAATCCATATTTTTGTGAATAGTAGCCAGAATATAAAGCCGATTTCCATACAATCAAATAAGCTCCAGCAACAAATCCGCCTTCCCTAAAACCTCTGAGTATTGGCTCTTTCAACACTTCAAGGAAATTGGTGTGTTCGCCTGTCCTTTCATGCCTTATCCTTTTTCCAGTGCCATATTTGAAAGCGCTCCTTAAATCGGAGGCAATAGTCATGGGGTCATGGAATATCCTGGCTTCTGGAACCTGTACTAAAGGTATTCCTGCTTTTGATCTTCGGAGTTCAAATTCATAATCCGCGGTCCAGCCCACATCTTCTGCAAATCTGCGCCCGTCATTTATCCTGGAAAAAACACCTTTGTCCAATAAAAGCAGTGGGATAAATGCATAAGGGACATTAATTGTTGTCACATCGCGCCCGGCTTTTGTTATTCTGGACTGAATAGAATCTGTGAGATATACTACATTTCCTCTTATCAGCGCATCCGGATGCGATGTTTTTGCACTATAAACTCTTTCGATTGTGCGCGGAGCAAAAACACAATCACTGTCCATAAAAAGAACATTTTCAGAGGTGGAAGCGTCCATGCCATAATTATAACACATGCCCAGATTTTGTTCCGGAACATTAACTGATTTAACTCCCAATTTTTTGGCAATTCCTTTAACTTCTTCAGTTGGCCTGTTCAGTGCAAGCACAACTTCAACATTTTCGTCAATGCTATTCACGCATCTTTCAACCCTTATATCATCGTGAACTGGTATTACAATAGACAAGTCCATTATTATCTGCTCCTGAAAAGTTCAAAAAAATTTCTTGCGCCTGCAATTTGGAAAGATTCGACAGAAGGCGCAACTTCGGTAGTTATGCCCCTGTACCTATTGAGGTGAACAGCGCTTAAATCATATCTAACCCTCGCTACTTGTGATTCAAATAATCTGATTGCAGCAATTTTTTTATTTTCATATTTTGTAATGTCTTCCAAATAATGTACTTGGCTAATTGGCCTGTGAACTTCATACAAAAACAATCCTTTCAAGCGTCCTTGCCCATTCTGTTCTTTAAAATATTCTCCGTTTGTCAGCCACAAAAGCCTGTGGGCGAGCTGAGAAACTGCAACGTGCTCAGTATCTCCATCATCCAGATGGGGGGCATACAGAAAATCCGTTGATTGTTTTCTTAATAGTCCGACTATTTCTTCAACTGACTTATTGGAGATTGATGTTGGCCTCTGCCTTAAGAAATGTGAATCCTTTATTCCAAGAAAATCTGCCACTCTGGCAGCTTCGCTTTCTCTTACTTGAACTTCATCATGGGTATCGCCTGAATGCACATAGATAACCCTAACTGCGTTGCCAAAATCAATATGCTTTGCTATGCTTCCTCCTGCTCCGATAATCTCATCGTCTATGTGCGGAGCCAAAACAGTTATGTTGGCCATTTTATCTAAGGTGTTCTGCATAAGTTTTTCTCCAGTTTTGCGCACCGCCTCTTGGCTTGTGCCTTCCAAATAATTTATTTAGTTTCATTCCGGACAATCCGTGATATAAATCTAAAAATTCAGTGTTTCCTATCGCATCAACTCTTCTATTTATAATTCCGGAGTGATCCCTTTCAAAATCTCTTATCACCCTGCTTACGTCTATCTCCCCCGTAATTTTACCTGAGGCATATTGGTACAATGCAGATGAAAGAGCATCTTTCAATGGTTTGGTTCTTTGATCCCACATGCAGTGCAGCATGTAAAGCGGAAAATCTTCCCGAAGATCGCTTTTTTTAACTGGACTGAGTGATATTAAAACACCGTCAGTTGACGGAATTGGATCAAAGCTTTCTTTTGGAACTTGAAGCAGCTGCTCCGTCTTAAAATAAGCCCTGGTCAATAATCCCAGCCTGGTCGTGTAGCCTCCCATGGTCGTGCAATTATCTGCAAAACTCTCCCCCACCAGTAAATAAGCGCCAACAAATTTCTCCCCCATTAATTTTGTAATCAATGGCTCTGTGATGTTAAACGGTATGTTAGCTACCATCCTATCAAACTTTGGAAATCTCATTTCAATTGCATCGCCATATACCACGCTGACATTCGGATACTGGGCTTGAAGTGCATCCAAATCGGCTTTTAATCTTGCGTCTGCTTCAATAGCTACTACTTTTTTAGCACGCTCAGCTATTCTGCCAGTCAAAGAACCTTGCCCGGGCCCTATTTCCAATACTGTTTCCTGCGGCTCGATTTCCGATAATGAAACAATCTGCTCGAGAGCAGAACTATCCCTTAAAAAATGCTGATTTAATCTGACTACTGAATTTCTTGTTTCGTCGCTCATTTTCGCCTCACCAAATATCTGTTGTTGAATACAATTGCCTCAGCTCCCGTTGTTTCCAATAATCTCAGTGCCTGCTGAGGCGTATTTACTATCGGGCCATTCAAATTTAATGAAGTGTTGATTACTGCACCAATCCCTATCTTATTCTGAACCGCCTGCAGCTGACGGTAAAACGAGCTATTGGATGCAGCAGTTACTATCTGCGGCCTTGTCGTGCCGTCAACATGCGTGACTGCGTCCAATCCCTCTTGGATTTGATATGCCACTGTCATATGCGGCGCATTTACAGTTTGGCCAAATAAGTACTCAGAATCTGAATCCAGAACCGCAGGTGCAAGCGGCCTGCCTTCTTCTCTGCCCTTTACATGCTGATTAATATAATCCTGCATGCTTGCCTGCCTGGCATCTGCAATAAATGACCTGTTGCCTAATGCCCTAGGGCCAAATTCTGCTCTTCCCTGGAATAATCCAACCACCTTACCATTTGCTACTAGGTCAGCGATAAATCTGTAGGCGTCATCACAAATAATAAAATTATAATTGGATCTTGTCAAAATTTTTAGTATATCCTGATTACTAACACTTAAGCCCAGGTAAGGGGCCATAGGCACATTGTGAATACCATAACCTTTTTGTCTGGCTACCTCTAATGCCGCCCCCAAGGATGTGCCGGCATCGTTTGATGCGGGCTGAACATATATTCTGTCAAAAAGCCCTGATTCAGCGATTAGCCCATTTGCTACACAATTTAATCCAACACCGCCTGCAATGCCGGCATTTTTTGATTGTGTTAAATTCTGTGCCTGAGCCGCTAATGTAACTACAACTTCTTCAAGAACTCTTTGTCCAGATGCAGCCAAATCTGCATAGCCTTTAGGGAAATTTCTAAATGAATACTTCCTGGAGTTGTCATTAGGGTTCATTCCAGTTATCTCAGAAAATTTTTTTAACCAGAACAATCTTACCTGATGCTGCTCATCTATTGGAAGATAATCTCCGACAGCCAAACCAAATTTTAATTCCGGGCCCTGCACCGTGATTACCCCTCCATTAACAACAAATAAATTATTAATCTTCCCTTTATATCTCTCCGGATTTCCATATGGGGCAAGGCCCATTGTTTTTCCCGGTTCGTTCGGCTGAAATCCTATAAATTCTGTCAGGGCTTCATAAAAATACCCTAGTGAAGATGCAATATCTGAAGATGCAATTTTTTGAATTTGTTTTCCTCTGTTACCTACACTCCATATCGTTGAGGATTCAAATTCCCCTTGCCCGTCTATAACCATTACAAGAGAGGAGTTTGACATAGATGGGGCAAATGCACTGACTGCATGGGCAAGGTGGTGATTCACGTAAAATATTTCTGGCTTATTGGCTTGTGTAAGATTTGGAAACAGGATTTTCCTTAATTTTGAATTACTGACATCAAACCTTAAGCCCCGTGTTTCATATATTTTTGGATATTCAAAAGGAACTGCAATAGAACTTAAATCCTCCGGCTGAATTCCTGCTGCGTCTAAGCAGAATTGGACAGCGTGTAGTGGCAAAGTGTCATATGCATGCTTAACACCCAAAAATCGTTCTTCCTCCGCAGCCGCAACTATTTCCACTAAGCCATCAGTTTTGCATTTAATCAATGCTGCTGAAGCATCATGGCCTCTGACTTGCCATCCATTTATTCCGATTATAAATTCTTCCTGCATAAACATTCACTTAGGCCTTGTTTTTGTATAAATGTCACCGGTAAACTTTCCGCTGATAATTGGTTTAGACCTTGGCGTCATCCTACACACGTAAAGAGCAGATGATGATCCGATTGACTGTGCAGCATAATATTTTGTGAAGCCCGGCTTTACTTCCTCAATCACCAGCCCCATTTTAGTCAGAGCGTCCTGAATTGGCAATGCCCTTTCAGCAGCTCTAGGGCTATACCCATATGAAAGGTAAATAACTCCATTTTTTCTCCCCAATGCCCCAATGCATCTTGACACAAACAGCGAGATCCCTTCAGGCGTATAAGGCGGGTCTGTGACTGCAACAGAATATTGTGATTTTAAGCTGTTCGGAAATGGGCTTTTCGCGTTGTAGCATACAGTTTCTATATTTAGAGAGTGCTGCCTGTTTAATTCCTCCAATAAATCAAGAATTTTTTTGTCTATGTCTAGGACAGTTATTTTTTTTGGAACGCCTGTAAATCCTGCCGCAACCGCAGCTAAATCATTGTCACCAATAAGGATTATATCTCTTGACTCCAAATCACCGCGCTGATATATCAGGCCTACTTTAGCAACAGTTGATTCCGGAACAGCCCTGAACTGGTCAAAATTTCTGTAAGACCTGTCCCTCGATTGCTCTACCGATTTTAATTCTTCAACTGCATAGCTTAATCTTGCCTCAACCTGCGCATCAAAGCCCGCCCTTCTGCTTTGCAGCTCATCGACTTCCTCTTGAGCGTTCTGTCTTAAGCTGAACCGGTCCCCTTCCCTGGTTATTAAATCGCTAAGCTCAACCGGCAGAATTTGCATAGCCGATTTTGGAAAACCCAGTCTCCTTTGAATCTCAATCTGTTTTGTAGGGCCTCCTCTTAAGATAAAGAGCATTTGCTCTATGTCCCTAGGCGAAACGAGCACTCTGTCAGATATTTCAACTAATTTTTCATACTGCATAAACCCCCCAAGAAAGTGATATTAATGATGATTAACTTATAAATCTTATGTGTGATTCAACTCCCAAGTAGTAATAATTAAAAAAATTTAAATATTGGTCGCCTATCCTTAGGTTTATGTACGTTGCAGAAACTTTTTACTCGGTGCAGGGCGAAGGAAAACATATAGGCGTGCCATCTTTTTTTATCAGAAGTTCCGGCTGCAATTTAAGATGCGAGTGGAGAGACCAAAGAACTGGGGAAGTTACAAAATGCGACACGCCCTACACATCGTGGGAGCCTAAGGGCAGTTTTGTGCCATTGGAAGAATTAGTGGGGCAGGCAGCAAAAACCCCGGCAAGGCATGTTGTAATTACAGGCGGTGAACCATTTTTACAAAAGGATCTTCCTGAGCTTGCCAGAATGCTTACAGAATCAGGCTATCAGGTTACAGTGGAGACCAATGGAAGTATATTTAAGGAATTGCCGACTCAAATTTATATGAGCATATCACCAAAAATGGAAAACAGTATTCCTTTAGGATCTAGGTATGAGGCAAGGCACAGAAGGTTAATGAGAAACCTTGAAGCACTATCTAAATTTATGGCAAGGCATGATTACCAATTAAAATTTGTGGTAGCATCTCCAGAGGATTTAGATGATGTCTCTGAACTGCGAACCCAGCTTGCAATTCCAGCCGGCAAAGTTTACTTGATGCCTGAAGGGGATAACAGTGAAACTATAAGAGAAAGAAGCAGATGGCTCATTGAACTATGCAAAGAGCATGGTTTTAATTTCAGCGATAGGCTGCACATTCATTTATGGGGGAATAACAGGGGATTTTAGCAGTAATATCTTTTGAAAATTGGCCTATAACCTCTCAAAGAATTAAAATTAAAAACGCCGGAGCTGGGAATTTCAGCAACCTTTCCGTGTGAAAGCAACATTAAGCCAGTGGGGTTTGCCCCACCACCTCGTGAGTGCCTTTCTTTTGGTCAAGCTTTTCTTTGCAAAAGAAAAGGTTGTTTTGAACCCAGATATCCTTTCGGAAACAAGCTTTCCAGGCTTGCGCAATTTCCTGAATATTGAAGATTCAACATCTTCGAATATTGACCAGGTTATGCGACCCCGGCGTGATAAGAACTCGAATTGATTTTTTGTTTATAAATGTTCCCTGTCATTTTCCTTTCGGATAGCTTCCAAGCACCTTTAAGAATTCACAAGAAGCTTCCATCTCGCTTAATGCAAGCTTTACCTTTTCGTCCTCGACTCCGCCTTCAAAGTCCGCATAGAAAGAATACTCCCATGGATTTTCAGGAACCGGCCTTGATTCAAGCTTGGTCAGGTTAATATCATGCTTTGCCAGCCTCTGAAGGCAGTTGATCAATGCTCCCGGGTAATGCTTTGTCCTGAAAACAATGCTTGTTTTTTCCTGCTTGATATTTTTGGGAATTTTATCGCTGTTGACAAAAACAAAAAATTTTGTAATGTTGTTCTTTGCAGTTGAAATATTTTTTTCAATTATACCCAAACCATAAATTTTGGCACAGAATTCGGAAGCTATGGCAGCCTCGTCTTTCTTGTTTCTTTCCTTTATTATTTTTGCAGCTCCCGCAGTGTCATATTCCGGCACTGACTTTAATTTATGCTTTTTAATGAATTCCCTGCACTGCTCCAGCGCGTGGGGATGCGAATAAATAATTTTCAAATCTTTCAATGAAGTTCCTTTATGCGAAAGCAGATTATGATGGATATCCAAATAAATCTCCGCAATCACATAAACATCGTGCTTTAAAAGCAAATCGCAGTTTGCAGCAACAGTTCCAGCTATTGTGTTGTCAACAGGCACAACTCCATAATCCACTTTGCCTGATTTGACTGCTTCAAACACTTCCTCAAAAGTATCAAACCCGGCAGATTCTGCTTTGTCTCCAAAATGCTTGTAGACAGCTGCCTCGCTGTAAGCCCCCTTGATTCCCTGGTATGCTATTTTCATTTTGATAATTTTTTCTCCACGTTGCTTAACGACTTGATTAAATCCTTTCTCACTCCTTTTGAATATTTGTTGAATTTATTCATATCCTCAAAAAGCTGCCATGTGTCATTTTTTACAGTATCTAAAATTCTGAGCAAATCCCTGTAACTTTTTGTATCAATTTCCATATCAGAAACTCCTATATCCATAAGTGCTCTTCCGATAAAATGAGTCAGCACAAGCGATTTTGCCATTTCCGCATCATGCTGCTGCGCAGTTGCCTCGATAACTGCAAGCTGCTTACTTTCAAGAAATCTTTTGATTTGCAGATAAAGATTATTTTGAATCCTGACTTTGCACAATACTATTTTTTTTTCCTCCAATGAGTCGTAGGCGGTATCGGGCCCGAACATTGAATGAGTCCCAAGAATCTGCACGCTTTTTGGCAAAATATTTTTCATTAATTTAATAGGGTATTCTTTCACCGAGCAGACATCCACAACCAATGCATCTTTTTTTAATAAATTTTTGATGTCATTCAAAACAGATTTAATCTCTGAAATTGGGACAGCTAAGATTATAATATCCAGCCGGCATAATTCCTTTAGTGATGATGGGACTGCATTATTATTTTTTATTTCATTCTTGTTTGCCAATCTGTCATAAACATAAAAATCAAAGTCGCCTGAAAGATGCCTTACTATCAATTTTCCGAATCTTCCAAAGCCGATTAGTCCTATTTTTTTGACGCTGCATTCAACTTTGCCCATCTGCTTTTGCTGCTCGCTTCTCGAGCCCCGGAAGATTGCGTTAAATACATCTGAAACAGAATTCACATCAAGTCCCAACTGCTTTGCCCTGCCGGAAATATTTTTTAATATTTCCTCTTCCCTTTTTTTGTCAAAAACAGGCAAGTCCAGATTTTCCTTTAGTTTCGCAACTTCCTTAGCTAAATTTTTCCTTTTGGAAAGCAGATTTAATATTTTTTCATCCAGCCCATCAATTGCCTTTCTTAGCTCATCAATCAAATTTATCACCGTTCTGCGCCCTTTGCCTTAAGTAATGGTCGCACAGGACAAGAGAAGCCATTGCCTCGACAATCGGGACTGCCCTGGGCAAAACGCATGGGTCATGGCGCCCCTTAGCGGCTAATTTTACTGACTTTCCTTTGATGTCAATAGTATCCTGCTCTTTTTGAATTGTAGATGTGGGCTTGAATGCGACTCTAAAGATGATTGGCATTCCGTTTGAAATTCCTCCCTGGACCCCGCCTGAGTTGTTTGTTTTTGTTTCAACTTTTCCGTTTTTCATCACGAAGGCATCATTATGCTGGCTGCCGAATAATTTAGTCCCTTCAAACCCGGAGCCTATTTCAAAGCCCTTTGTTGCATTGATGCAGAGCATTGCCTTTGCCAAATCCGCTTCCAGCTTGTCAAAAATCGGCTCTCCCAGTCCGATTGGGGCGTTTCTTATGATGCATTCTATTATTCCGCCTACGGAATCTCCCTTGTCTTTTGCATTTTCAATTAATTCAATCATCTGCTTTGCCGCAGTTTTGTCCGGACACCTGACAATGTTTGAGTCAACGTCTTTTTTTGAAACTTTTTCAGAATCAATTTCAGCTTGTACATCTTTAATCTGCTTTACATAAGCAACCACTTCAACGCCAAACCTTTCATTCAGTATCTTGTATGCAATTGCCCCTGCTGCGACATTTCCTGCGGTCAATCTTGCCGAGCTTCTTCCTCCGCCGGACATGTCCCTGATTCCAAACTTTTTTTGGTACGTAAAGTCCGCATGGCTGGGCCTGAAGGCTGCTGCAATCTCCTTGTAGTCTTCTTTTTTGTAATCTTTATTGGAGATTATCATGCTGATTGGAGTTCCTGTTGTCCTGCCGTTGAACAGTCCTGAAAGTATTTCCACCTTGTCAGGCTCCTGCCTTTGAGTTGTGATATCGCTTTGGCCTGGCGCTCTTCTGTCAAGAAATTTTTGTATGTAACCTTCATTCAGTTCTAATAGTGCCGGACACCCATCTATGACCACTCCAATCGCCTTTCCGTGGCTCTCGCCCCAGTTTGTTATTTTGAATGATTCTCCAAACGAGTTTCCCGGCATTTTATTCACCTTTTAAGTTTTTGATTTTTCGTTGATGATTATTAGTATTGTATTGAATTTTTAGTCGTATTGTAGTTAGTTTCGTAATGTATTTTTATTATTGTTTTTTATTTTTATTAATTTCCTTTGCCAGTTCTTTTTCCATATTTTCAAATCCAGGATTTATTTTCGTCCATAATTCAAATTGCCTTACTGCCTGGTATATAAGCATTCTGTCGCCAGTGATTGTCCTGCATTTCTTTTTTTGCGCAAGCTTAATAAGTTTTGTGATAACCGGCTTGTAGACAACATCCATGACAATCTTTCCTTCCGGCAATTCATCTTCTTCCAGGGCGCATCCGTTTTCAAATGGCGTCATCCCCAAACTGGTTGTGTTGATTATTACATCAGCCTGCCTTGCCAATGATTTTATATTCTCAAATTTGTCAAAGCTAACCTTAAAATTTTCTGCAAGCTCTTTTGCCTTGTCTCCTGTTCGGTTAATTATTATAATTTCTGCCCCTTCTTTCTTTAATCCGTAAATAACGGCTCTTGCAGCCCCTCCTGCTCCAATAACCAAGACTTTCTTTCCTTTTGAATTTAATTTCTCCTTTAATGATTCAACGGCGCCGTAATAATCAGTATTATAGCCTATGATTTTTTCGTCATCCCTAACCAACGTATTTACAGCCCCGATTTCGTCCGCAGTTTCATTTACATTGTGTATCAGGCCGATTATGGTTTCTTTATGCGGAATCGTAACAGCAGCCCCCTTAAAATTAAATTTCTTGAAATTATCCATGAACTCGCTTAATTCATTTGGAGACACTTTGAAAGGGACATAGACAAAATTGGCGTTGTTCTTCACAAAATTAGGATTGTGCATGTACTTTGACATTGAATTCTCGGCGAATTCTCCAATTATTCCAATTACATTAGTTTGCGGATTGATTAAACCAACATGATACGGATTATTCATTTCTTCCTGAGTAATCTGCCCGGGAGCGGATTCTTTGTTTTGATTTATACTGCAGTATGTAACCGCAGAGCCGAACTTTGGCGCTAAAATCCTTGAAATCTCCCCTTTTTGCCCCATGCAAAATGATATTAAATTATTTTTTCCTTTAAGTAAATCAAAAATTATAAAATTATCATTGATTGAATTTGCAGCCGTTACAATCTTCACAAAATCAGGATTCAACTTATCTATTTGGCTGTAGATTGATTCCAATTTTTCCAGTGACGGAGTTTCATTAAAGTCATGGTGCGAAATTATTATTTTTGAAGATTTTTTATTCTTAATAATATCCGCGGCAATTTCAGAGCCGAATTCAACATCAACAAAATCCGCTCCGAGCTCAATTGCTTTGTTTAATAATGCAAATCTCCCTTTCTTTTCTCCTTTGAATAATCCACCAAATTTAACTGGCCTTAGTGTTGCAATTATTCTTTGTTTTTTATTATTCATTAATTCCTTAACTTTGTTTTCATCAATATTCTTGATGAAATCCAGCCTTAATTCTACCAAATCCGAGGATTCCGCTTTTTTCATATCATTAAGCGCGTCTTTCACATTGTCTGCGGTTATCACGGCGCATATTCTTGTTTTCACAGGTTGAATTGAATACAATTTTATTATCAATTGGGCTATTTGAAGCGGATTTTCGTTGCTGGTATCAATTTCAAAATCACAGGCTTTCCTGTAAAAGGGGATTCTTTTTCTCAAGACTTCGTCAATCTCGTCAATAAAGGATTTTTTTCCGGTTATTGAGGGCCTGTTTTTAGTGTCTTTAATCCTGTCAGCAAGCACGCTGACCTGCGCACGAAGCCAGAAAACCACTCCATTTTGTTTTATTAGTTTGATATTATTCTCATTCTCAACCACTCCGCCGCCGCAGTCAATTATCACTCCATCAGCATCTTTGAGGCTTTCAATTACTTCATTTTCAGCTTTCCTGAACTCATCCCATCCGTTTTTATCGATAAAATCCGCTATCGGCATTTCGACTTTTTTTGAGATTTCTTCATCTGTGCTAATGATATTCATTCCTGTCAATTTTGATAATTCCATTGCCGTTGACGTCTTTCCGGCTCCCCTGTACCCAATCAGAACAATATTTTTCTGTTTCTTTGCTGTTATTTTATTTAATTTGGCGAAAAATTGCGGAAATGATTTGTTTGCGCATTCCGGATTATCTATTTTAATTCCAGGAATTCTTAATCCGACAACTGCAAAGCTCATTGCCATCCGGTGGTCATTATGGGAATCAATGATTGCCGATTTGAAATTTAGTTTTTTTAAATTATTATTAATTATTAATTCGTCGTTTTTTACTTCGACATCTGCGCCCAATTTCCTTAATTCAGTTGCAGTATCATTAATCCTGTCTGATTCCTTGAATTTTAAATTTCCAATATTTCTTATTTTTGTCGTCCCGTCTGCAAATAGTGCAGCAACAGCTAAGGTTTGCGCTGAATCTGGCATTGAACCCATATCTGCATCAATTGGCTTTAACTTATCAGTTCCAGTTATTTTTATTGAATTATTATCCAGCAAAACTTTGCAGCCCATCTTCTCCAATACCCTGTAAAATCCTGATTCAGGGACTTTTGACTTAAAATCCAGATTATTAATTGTCACAGTTCCCGGAACAATTGCTGCAGCTGCCAGAAAATAATTTGCAGAGGCCCAGTCAGATGGAATTGTAAAATTTCTTGATTTATATTTTTGATTTGCCTTGACTGTGAATCTGCTTCCGCTTCTTTCCACATTTACTCCGAATTCTTTCATCAAATTAATTGTTAAATCAACGTATCCAGAAGAAACCAGCTCCCCATCTATGGTTATTTCTACATCATTTTTTGCAAAAGGCGAGATTAACAGCAAAGCGCTGATGAACTGGCTGCTTATGCTTCCTTTGATTTTCGTTTTTCCGCCATCTAAATTCCCGCCGGTAATTGTCAAAGGCGCATTTCCATTTTTTGAATTGGATTTGATGCCCAAATCACTCAAGCTTTTTAATAAATCAGAAATAGGCCTTTCCTGAATCCTTTTGCTTCCGGTAATTTTGGTGTTCCCTTTTGCAAGAGCGGAAAATGCAGTTATAAATCTTAATAAAGTTCCTGAGTCGCCTACATTTATTTCGTTATTTGGAGCTTTTAATTTTCCTGTTCCGGTTATTGTCAGATTATCCTTATTTTTTTCAATCTCGATTCCGAATTGCTGCAGGGCTTTTATGGAATTATTAATATCCTCATTGTCAGGCACATTTTTCAGAACTGAAGTTCCGTTGGCTAAAGCGCATATAATCAGCAACCTGTTTGCTATGTACTTGCTGCCAGGAATGGAAATCTCTGCATCAAGATTCTGAACAGAATTTATCTCAATCATTTTATTAACTGATTGGTTTTTGAATCATACTCATCTTTGCTTTTTTCTATCGCTTCTTCTACGACCTTGCTGTCAACTTCAAACGAGAAACTGCCGTCTTTTTCTTTTGCTTTTCCTATTCTGTCAATCAAGACAAACCTTGGCCGGTTTCCTTTTGATTTCTTGTCCGATACCATAAGTTCCATTATTTTTGAAGTGCCGGCGGAATCAGACATGGGAAACCCGAATATTTTAATCATGTTTCTGATTCTTTCTTCCTCATTTTCCTTTAGACTATTTGTCATTGCTGAAATTCTTGCTTCTACAACCATTCCTATGGCTACTGCAAATCCGTGCTTTATCTTGTAATTGTAATATGCTTCCAAAGCATGCCCGAAAGTGTGCCCGAAATTCAGAATCTGCCTCAAACCCATTTCATGAGAGTCCAATTCAAAAACCTGCTTTTTTAATTCAATTGAGCGCTTTATTATATGCTGCAGGACGTCTTTTTTTCTTTCAAGAATTTCCTTGCAGTGTTTTTCCAGAAAATTGAACAGTTCTTTGTCTTGTATTATTCCCTGCTTTATGATTTCTCCCAATCCGCTTTTGAATTCGTCATCCGGCAGCGTTTCCAGAAAATCCATGTCAACAAATACCGCATCGGGCTGGTGGAAAGTTCCGATTAAATTCTTTCCGTGCTTTGTGTTTATCGCCGTTTTCCCGCCGATGGATGAGTCTGCCATTGCCAATAAAGTAGTCGGCACATGAATTACCGGAATCCCCCTGTTGAAAGTCGATGCCACGAATCCGGCTAAATCTCCGATTACTCCGCCGCCAATTGCTATGATTAAAGAATCCCTTCCGAACTTATGGTCTAATAAATTGTCCTCTATTTCTTCCTTCATTTCCCTGGATTTGGAAGATTCTCCTGAAGGGACTGTTATGAACAATGGGTTTAGGTCGCTTAATATTTTGCCGAGCTTTGGCTTGTGCAGCCTGCTGGTGTGCTCTCCCATTATGACTGCAACTTTCTTTCCGCTGTGATTTTTTTTAATAAAATCTGCCAGTTCGTTTAGGATAGAGCTGCCTACGAAAATCTGGTAATCGTATTCCTTTGATTTTATCTTCGCATTTATGGTGTCCATCAACCTTTTTCTCCACAAGAAAAAGCTTGACAAAAAAGTTTTGAACAAAGTTCAAAGCCCTCTTGAAGAGGAACTCGTCAAGCTTGGAAGGGCATAAAGCCCTTATTTTTCTTGTTTTATTTTTAGTTTTTATTGTTTTTAACCCAATTTTCTTCCCAAAGCCTCGCATAAAGGCTTTAGATCTTTTAACAATTGCGCTAACTGCTCAGGATATATGGATTGCGCTCCATCGCTTAGTGCTTTCTCTGGATTTGGATGGCATTCAATTAATAACCCGTCTGCCCCTGCTGCAATCGCTGCCTTGCTTAACGGTGCAATTAATTCTCTTTTTCCGGCTGCGTGGCTTGGGTCAACTATCACAGGCAAATGCGTCATGTTTTTTAATACTGCAACTGCGCCTACATCCAAAGTGTTTCTGTAAGCGGTCTCGAAAGTCCTTATTCCCCTTTCGCATAATATCACATCTTTGTTGCCGTGGTATAGTACGTATTCAGCTGCCATCAGGAATTCATTGATTGTGGCTGACATTCCCCTTTTTAATATGACCGGCTTGTTTATCTTTCCCAATTCCTTTAACAAGTCATAGTTCTGCATGTTTCTTGCTCCAACTCTCAGGACATCAACATATTCTGCAGCTATGGGAACGTCCCTTACGTCCATTACTTCTGTTTCTGTTAATATTCCTGTTTTTTCCTTGACTTTCTTTAACAGCTTTAATCCTTTTATCCCCATTCCCTGGAAATCGTAAGGCGAAGTTCTTGGCTTGAATGCTGAAGCTCTCATGATTTTTATTCCCAATTTCTTCATTATGTTTGCTGATTCCATTATCTGCTCTTCTGATTCAATCGAGCAGGGGCCTGCTATTACGGTTATCTCTCCGTTTCCTATACTCACATCTCCAACTCTTACAACAGTTGTTCCCTGATGATGCTCTTTAGACGCCAGCTTGAACGGCTTTAGAATTCTCATTACCCTTTCAACGCATTTAATGGAGCTGAAGCTGTTTACAGTCTGCTCTGTGACGTTTCCCAGAACATGGATTACAGTTCTTTCGTCTCCATTGAACTCAACCGGCCTTAACTCGGTTTCTTTTATTTTCTCTATTAAATCTTTTATTTCCTCTTTTGATGTTTCTTCTTTCAATACGATTATCATTTTAGTTTCCTCCGTTGATTGATTTTAATTGTTTATTCTTATTAGTGCACGCCACACAATGGCGGCTGTCGGCTTCGCCTCGCTTGACACCCAGTGACTTGCGAGTGAGCTCGTTGCGAACTCGCTCACATGTCACGGGACAACCCCCGTCAAGCCAGCGCCATGGTGGCGTGCCGAACTCAAAGCGACTTGATAAAACTGAATATAGCCCTATCAAGGCTTGAAATTGCCAATGATTTAAAAATTATGGTGGTCTGGCTTACTGCCAGAAATAGAAATAGCTAAAAGAACTTACATTTGAAGTTGAAACGATGCTTTCCATATTATTGATAAGATTGATTATGTGTTTTTAAATGTTGTGTTTTTTAATCCTTTCACAAACTCCTTAACTTCTTCCACCATCTTTTTTTTGTTTTCTAAATTCTCTTCAATAATCTTGACAATCGCGCTTCCGACAATTGCGCCGTCTGCGCCTGCGTTAATTACATCTTGAACATGGGAAGCTGTGCTTATTCCAAATCCAACGCAAAGAGGTTTGTCAGTAAATTTCCTGACTCTTTTAATTAATTCCAAAGTGGATTTGCTTAAATCCTCTCTGGCGCCTGTGACTCCAAGCCTTGAAACCAGATAAATAAATCCATTGGAATGTAAAGATATTTCTTTTATCCTCAAATCATTTGTAAGCGGAGTTATCATGAAAACAGTTTCAACAGAGTGCCTCTTGGCATTAAGAATCATTGAATCGCTTTCCTCTATTGTCATGTCAGCAATCAGGATGCTGTTGATTCCGGCTTTCCCTGAATCAATGCAGAATTTCTCTATGCCTCTTTGGTAAACAAGATTATAATATGACAATACGCCAATGGGAACATCAGTATGCTTCCTTAAATCGCTTACAAACTTAAAAAATAGGTCAGTATTCATTCCATTCCCTAAAGCCCGTATATCAGCAGCCTGTATGGTCTTTCCGTCAGCGATAGGGTCGGAAAACGGCAGCCCGATTTCAAGAATATCAGCACCTGCATCGCAAACTGCTTTTGCTATTTGAAGGCTAGTCTCGTAATCAGGGTCTCCGGCTACGATAAAAGCAACCAAAGCGCCTTTATTTTCCTTTTTCAGATTTGAAAAAACTTCTTCATAGGTTTTCATTTTGAAGTTCCGTTGGACGAAAACTGAGTCGTATGGCGGCAAACCGAATGCAGAGGAAATTTCCGTTACGAAGTTCGGAAATTTCCCTTGTGAGTAGGGTTTTCACCAAGAAAACCCGTGTTTGCCTGCCATTAATGTTTTATTTTTATTTTAATCCTAATTATCCTAATCAAAATCAAATCTTAAATCAAAGATATTCCTGAATCTGATCCAAATCCTTATCTCCCCTTCCCGATAGGTTTACTATTACAACATCGTCCTTCTTCAAGCTCTTGCCAATTTTCAAAATATGAGCAACAGCATGCGCGCTTTCAAGCGCAGGAATAATCCCTTCTTCTTTAGATAATACCTTAAAAGCATCAAGTGTCTCCAAATCAGTTGCATAAGTGTATAAAACTCTTTTAATATCTCTCAATAAGCTATGCTCAGGTCCAACAGCGCAATAATCAAGGCCTGCGGCTATTGAAGAAGTATTGTGTATCTGGCCGTATTTATCCTGCAAGACAAATGTTTTCGTGCCGTGTATGACTCCGACTCTTCCAAGCGAAGAATCTGCAAAACGGGCAGCGTGATTTCCGCCCTTAATCCCTTCCCCACCGGCTTCCACGCCAATCAATCCCACGCTTTTATCATCAATGAATGAATTAAAGATTCCGATAGCATTTGAGCCGCCTCCGACACAGGCAATTATATGGGTAGGCAATCTGCCCTCAGCTTCAAGTATCTGCTTCCGCGCTTCAATTCCAACTACGCTCTGGAAATATTTAATCATGGTTGGAAACGGATGCGGCCCCAGTACACTTCCAAGAAGATAATGAGTATCTTCAACATTGGCAGTCCAGTCACGAAGTGCCTCATTAATGGCATCCTTAAGAGTTTTAGAGCCTGATTCAACGGGAACAACATTTGCGCCAAGCAGTTTCATCCTAAGGACATTTAATTTCTGCCTTTCAATGTCTTTTGAGCCCATGTAAACATCTGTCTTGAAATTAAGGCGGGCTCCGGCTGTTGCAGTTGCAACTCCATGCTGCCCTGCACCCGTTTCTGCAATCAATCTTTTCTTTCCGATGTATTTTGCAAGCAAAGCCTGCCCCAAAGCATTGTTTATCTTATGGGCGCCTGTGTGCAGCAAATCTTCCCGCTTAAGATAAAGCTTAAAGCCAAGCTTCCTGCTTAAATTTGGGCAGAAAGTTAAAGCAGTCGGCCTTCCCGCGTATTTCTCAAGCAAATCTTTTAGCTCGGAATTAAACTTTTTATCATCCTTCAACCTAAAAAACGCTTCTTCCAATTCTTCAAGCGCCGGAATCAAAGTTTCCGGAACAAATATTCCTCCGAAGTCTCCAAATTTTCCTAAAGTTTTCATTATTGTTCACCAACAACCTTTTCTTTAACAAAGAAAAGCTTGACCAAAAGAAACTCGTCAAGCTTGAAGAGACATAAAGTCTCGATTCAATTTCTTTGTGTTATTTTATTTAATATTCTCTCCGCATAATATTCATTTATTTTGTTAATTTGAATATATCATTCACGCAGCCTAAGCTCTTTTATTTTAGCGTATTGGTCATTTGCAGTCCAGATGGCAGTGCCGACCAATATTCCATTGACACCTTGCAATTTGACAAATTCAGCATCTTTATCTGACTTTATTCCGCTTTCGCTTATTACCGGGCGATTTTGAGTTCTAAGATATTCCATCATTTCCCTTGTCTGATTTAAATCGACTTTAAGAGTTTTTAGGTCCCTGTTGTTTATGCCAATGATATCTGCTTCTGTCCTTAATGCTTTTTGGGCTTCTTCTTTATCATAGCACTCCAGCAAAACCTCCATGCCATAAGAATGCGCTCTTCTTATCAGTTTGCCAATATCCAAATTCAGCCTTTCTCCGACTTTTACAATCAAAAGTATGCAGTCTGCTCCCAATGCAGCAGCGCTTTTAATTTGTGTTTCCCCAATGATAAAATCCTTGAAAAGCACGGGCAAATTAGTTTTCTTTGCGATAGTGATGTTATCCAGGCGCCCTTTGAAAATTCTTGGCTCTACCACAACTGAAATGGCATCTGCGCCTGCTTTTTTGAACTTGAATGCCAGCTCATTTGCATCCACATCATCAAAAGAATACTCTCCTGCAGGGGAAGCGTGCTTTATTTCAGCAATTAACGTAAAATATTGGGACAGCAGTTTTTGCTTTAGGGAATTTCGCTTTATATCAAGCATAGCCCCACGCGATATATCATAATATCCGCGTTTCACATTTTCTTTTGCCTGTTCAATGAATTTGTCAAGAATGTCCATTCTGTTCCCTCAAAAGTTTTAGTTTTTCCAACGCATTGCCGCTATCAATCGACCTTGAAGCCATTGCAATCCCACCTTCAAAATCTTTTGCAAGACCGCAAACCAATAAAGCTGCTGCGGCATTTAACACAACCACATCTCTTTTAGGCCCTTTCAATCCATTTAAAACGTCAGTAATAATCTTGGAATTCTCTTCAGGCGCATCTCCCTTTAAAGTTTCAATCGAGCTTAATTCAAATCCAAAATCAGAAGGATTAATGGAATAATTATGAATTTCTCCATGCTTTAATTCAAAAACATCGGTTTTAGAGCTTATTGAAATTTCATCCAATCCATTTGCATTTACAATCATTGCATGCCTGCTTCCAAGATTCTTCAAAACATTTGCCATGATAGGCATTAATTTTGCATCAAACACCCCAATTAACTGCGATTTGGCGCCGGCTGGGTTAGTAAGCGGGCCTAAAATATTAAAAATCGTCCTGACTCCAAGTTCCCGCCTAGCGTCCATCGCATATTTCATTGCAGGATGAAATTTTGGAGCAAACAAAAATCCTATTCCGACTTTTTCAATGCATTTAGAAACTTTTTCAGGCTCCAGTTCAATATTAACTCCAAGCGCTTTCAGTACATCAGCGCTTCCGCACTTTGAGCTGATTGATTTATTTCCATGCTTTGCAACAGAAGCGCCTGCGCCTGCAGCAACGAAAGCAGCGGCTGTTGAAATGTTGAAAGTGCCTGAGTTATCTCCGCCAGTTCCGCACGTATCAACCAAATGCATTGCATCGGGATCAATTTTGATTGATTTGGATTTCATTATCCTTGCGCACGCGGTTATCTCATCAATAGTTTCCCCTTTTGTTTTCAGTCCGAGCAAAAATTCCTTGATTTGCGGAGTTGTGGCTTTGCCTTCCATTATGAATTCCATTGTGCTAGCTGTTTCAATTTCAGTCAAATTCTTTTTTTCTGATAATTTTGAAATTGTTTCTTTAATCATTGTAATCCCTCTAACAAATTTTCAATCATCAATCCGCCGTCAGGAGTTAGAATGCTCTCGGGATGAAACTGCACTCCTTCAACAAAGAATTTCTTATGGCGAACGCCCATCACAATTCCACTGTTTGTTTTTGAAGTAACTTCCAGCGAATCAGGAACTTTTAAGCCGCATAAAGAATGATACCTTGCAACCTGCAGTGAATTTGAAAGATTTTTGTAGATATTTTTCCCATCATGGCTGATTTTAGAAGGCTTTCCGTGAAACACTTCAGGAGCTTTATCTACAATACCGCCAAAAGCCTCAATTATTGCCTGATGCCCAAGGCAAACGCCAAATATTGGAATTTCACCGGAATATTTTTTTATAACATCAATTGAAATTCCAGCATCTTTAGGAGTAGAAGGACCGGGAGAAATAACAATTAGTGAAGGTTTTATCTCATCAACTATTCTTTCAAAATTCTCAAGACTAATATTATTTCTATATACATGAACTTTGCAATTTCTTTTTTCAAATTCATCAACCAAATTGAAAGTGAATGAGTCGAAATTATCAATCATCAGGATATTCATATTAAACACCTTCAATAGCTTTCAAACAAGCCCTAGCCTTTCTTTCAGTTTCAACAAACTCAGACTCAGGATTGCTATCATGTACAATCCCGGAACCAACCCTGACATAAGCTTTTTTATCTTTAATTCTAATAGAACGTATCAAAATAGCACTATCCATATCTCCACTTGGCGTTAGATATCCAACTGCCCCGCCATAAAATCCTCTTTTCGTCTTTTCATACAATCTAATCAGTTTCATTGCCTCGACCTTTGGAGCCCCGCTCAAAGTTCCCATGTTCATCGTCGCAAGGTAAGCATGCAAAGCATCCAAGTCATCTTTCAAGACACCTGAAACATTTGAAACCAAATGCTGCACATGAGAATATTTCTCAATCGTATAAGGCTCGTCAACATACCTTGTTCCGGGCTTTGAAATTCTGGCGATATCATTCCTTGCTAGATCAACAAGCATTGTATGCTCTGCAATCTCCTTTGCATCAGTTTTTAATTCAATCTCATATCTTGAATCCAAATCAGAATCAATTTTACTATTTACTATTCCTCTTGGCTTTGTTCCTGCAATTGGTCGAATTTCAACTATTTTCTCCTTGTCACCTTCGACTCTTAAATTCATCTCAGGAGAAGCTCCAAGAACAATTTCGTCTGAATTGTTGATATAAAACATGTAAGGGCTTGGATTTACTTCCTTCAATTTTTTATAAATATCAAAAGCGTTTCCATTAAACTCAGTGCTAATAGTCCTTGATATAACACACTGGTAAACATCGCCGGCCAAAATATGGTTTTTAATCTTATTTACCTGCTCTATAAACTCTTCTTTGGTTGTATCACTTTCAAATTTTATTTTAGATTTATTTGGATTATCATTAAGTTTGGAAGCGTCAAATTTTTCATTAACTAACTCTTTGTAATTTTGAATCTTTGAAATGCATTCAGAATAAGCTTCTTCAAAATCTTTAGTGACCAGCGCGTTTGCGGCAAAATAAGTTTTTTGCTCCTTGTGGTCAACCATAAACAAATTATCCACAAAATAAAAAACATAATCAGCATCTTCCAATAAATCAATTTCATTTTTGGGCAAATCCTCAAACTGATCTATGAAGTCATAAGAAATCGCGCCAAAAAGCCCGCAGTAAGGAATAAATGGTTTTGAAGCAGGCTTAAACTTGAATGCAATTGCCCTTAAAATATCCGTATGGTTTTTCAGCTTCAATCTTTCATTTTCACTTACATTTTCCCTTTTTGGCTTTAATTTTCCCTTAATGTAATCTTTGGAATATTCAACTTCATCGCAAAAATCAAAATCATTCTTAAGAAAATCAAGGAATTTAATTCCAGCCTTATTCAGGGCAGTTATCTCAAAAGATTCCCCTCTGCCGATTATTTTAAGGCACGGGTCAGAAGTCCCCAAGCTCCTCTCGCCATATTTTGGCACGATTGAAGCTGATTCAAATAATAATGAATTTTTCTTTCTTCCGTAATCAGATAATTTTGCAAAATACTCTACCGGATTTATTGCAAAAGGGAGTGTTTCAACTATCGGAACAACACTTCCTATCTCCAAATTTTTATATAGACAATTGTGCTGATTTACTTCATTTACGCGCAATTGTCTATCACGTGAATTGCAGCTATTTTTAATAGATTCCTGCAATTCACGATATAGCTGTTTGTTTATCATTTTTGCACCACAAAACACTTAATTCCAAGAAACAGAGACTAAATTATCAAAGAGAATATCCAAATATCCGTTAAGTAAGTTAATTTTCATAAACAAATAAAACAAATACATGTACTTAAAGATTGTGGCACAAAACCATTAAATTTATAAATAAAGACACATATAGGTCTTTTATGACACATGATAATGTATCAGACAGGATAAAAACATACCTTGACAGCGATTTCGTAATAAGAAGAACTCTTTTTAGGAATATATTGAGCCTGAGAGCACTGGCGAGATACTTGATAGAAAAACTGGATTTGAAAGACAAGAACATGGACGCCGTGATAAGCGCAATAAGAAGATACAAAAAAACAGAAAAAGATGAAACTGACAGGAACCTAAAAAAATTATTCCTGAAAATCGCAGTAAAAACAAGGAGCGACATAGTTGACTTAAGGGTCAGCAAAAACAAAAGAAGCGTCGAGTCTATAAGCAAGTTAAACTCAATAGTGGACATAGAAAAAGGAGAAATTATAAGGGTAATCCAGGCAGAGCAAAGCATTACAATTATCATAGATGACAAAAACATGGAAAAGTTCTACAATATATTCAACAAAAACGATGTCATCTCAGTTGATAAAAAACTGGTTGAAATCAACCTGCAGTTCACACAGGAAGCGCAGGATATCAAGGGAATTGTTGCATTGGTTGCATCCAGCCTGAATTCGGAAGGAGTTAATATTGTTGAAATAATGAGCTGTGCGCCTGAATTATTAATAATAGTCAAAAAGGACGATTTATTAAGATCCCTTAGCGTGATAAATAATCTGCAAATAAATGATTAAAATTTTAAGAAATCAGAAAAAACCTATTCTATCATTTCAATCTCGATATTTAATCCTTCAGGAATAGGAACTCTCATCACCAATCTTAAAGCGCGCTCATCAAGGCCTAAATCAATCAACCTTTTGTGAACCCGCATCTCGTATCTTTCCCAAGTTGCTGTTCCTTCGCCATCTGGGGATTTTCTTGTCGTAACCTTTAATCTTTTTGTCGGTAAAGGAATCGGGCCTCTCATGTCAACGCCCGTCTTGTCAGAAATATCTTTAATGTAGCTGCATACTTCATTGATCTTGTTGATATCAATGCTTGCCAGTTTGATTCTTGCTTTTTGCATTTTTTAGGTATTGATTTTTCAGCAACTTAGTGCTTCATGATAATTGTCAGTTTATCATGACCCCAAATCGGGGAAAATGAAAAAATAAAATTACTTCTTCACTAAGTCAATGCACATTCCTGCTGCTACTGTGACACCCGAATCTCTGACGGCAAATCTTGCCATCTGCGGTATCTCAGCCTGCTTTTCAATGCACAAAGGCTGTATAGGCTTGATTTTAACGATTGCTGCGTCTCCATTCTTGATGAAGTCAGGCTTCTCTTCCTTTGTTGCGCCCGTTGCAGGGTCAAGCTTCTTCACAATCTCTGTGATTTGGCATGCGACCTGCGCTGTATGAACGTGAAACACCGGAGTGTATCCGACAGTTATGACAGTTGGGTGGTTCAAAACAATCATCTGCGCTGTGAATTCAGTTGCAACGCTTGGCGGGTGGCTAACGTGCCCCAAAACATCGCCTCTTGCAATGTCTTTCTTTTCAATGCCCCTGACGTTGAATCCGATGTTGTCTCCCGGCTCAGCTTCTGTCATCTGCTCGTGGTGCATCTCTATCGTCTTGACTTCACCAACAATTCCTTTTCCTTCCCTGGCAGGAACAACTATAACTTTGTCATTGATTTTCATTACGCCAGTCACAACTTTGCCGACCGGGACAACCCCAATTCCTGTGATATTATACACATCCTGAATCGGAAGCCTCAATGGCAATTGTGTCGGCTTCTGAGGCTCTTTTAAATTATCAAGTGTCTCAAGCAAAGTGTGCCCTTTGTACCAAGGCATCTTGTCTGATTTCTTGGCAACGTTGTCGCCCGGGAATGAAGCCCCTGCAACGAACGGAACGTCCTCAACTTTGTAGCCGACCATTTTTAATTGCTTTGAAACTTCTTCCTTGACTTCGTTGAATCTCTTTTCATCATACTTTGCCATGTCCATCTTGTTGACATAAACAACCAGCTGGTTGACTCCCAAAGTTCTTGATAAGAAAATGTGCTCCTTGGTCTGCGCCTGCACTCCGTCGCCCGGGTTTGCAGAAACAACCAGAATTCCGGCATCAGCCTGCGCTGCGCCCGTAATCATGTTCTTGATGAAATCCTTGTGCCCAGGTGCGTCGATAATTGTAAAATAATATTTTGCCGATTCGAATCTTTTATGTGAAAGGTCGATTGTAACTCCACGCTCTCTTTCTTCTTTTAGATTGTCCATGACGAACGCGAATTCGAAGCCGACTTTTCCTAATTCCTTGGCAGTGTCCTTGAGCTTCCTCATTGCCTGCTCGTCGATGTTTCCCGTGTCGTACAATAATCTTCCGACTGTCGTTGATTTGCCGTGGTCAACGTGACCGATAAATACAATATTCATGTGCGGTTTTCCTTTAGCCATTTTAAAATACCCTCCAAGTTTTGATTATCAATTATTATAGTTTTACAACTATTTTTTAGCTTGTTTGGGAAAGTTAGAGGATTTATAAAGCTTTCTGATGTTTTATACGTAAATTCAGAATAATAAAACGAGTTTCGGTGGCTGCAAAGTTTTGCAATTCAAAAATCATTTAGCTATATGAGATTATAAATTCCTATTTCACTAAAAATCCATTGTTCTTTTTCGTATACTCAACCGCAAACTTGAACTCGTGTTCAGATTCAGAATAAATTGTAAACAATTTTTCTCCCCGCTTTACTTTGTCGCCGTTGTGCTTGTACAAATAAACTCCTGCACCCTTGTCTTTTGGGGCGCCTGCAATTCTTGCGATGCGGGAAATCACCAAATTGTCAATGTCCCTTACGCTGCATGATTTTTTCGAAACAATATCCTGAGAATACTTTCCAATCGGAATGTCTTCTGCTGCAATTTCCTTGCCACCCTGGGCCTTTATTATTTCAATCATTTTCGAATAAGCTTTTCCTGAATCAAGAATCTCAAGTGATTTCCTGTAGCCATCTTTAACTCCAATCATCCTAAAAATCTCGGAGCACATCATCAGGCACTTTTTCTCTAAATCAAGAGGCCTTCGAGGGTCCCGCTTCAAAAGCCATAAGATATCGCGGGCTTCAAGCGCAGGCCCGATTCCGTTTCCAACCGGCTGGTTGCCGTCTGAAACAATTACTTTAATGTGCTTCTTCAACCTTTTGCCGATGCTCTCGAACTCTTTTTTCAGCTTAAGCGCTGCGCGCCTGCTTTTTACTTTCGCGTCCTTTCCGCTCGGAATGTCAATCAAAATGTGTGTGCTTGAAACAGAATGCTTTTTTGCCATGATGGATGCGAGCAATTGCGATTCCGCATCAATTTCCAAAGGCCTTTCAACCGCGATTATCTTGTCATCCGCAGGCGCCAAATTTAAAGAGCCGCCCCATACGATGCAGGCATTTGTTTTCAGGACTATTTCCTTCATTTTTTTTATCGGAAAGGTTACGTTTGCGAGAACTTCCATTGTATCTGCAGTTCCTGCGGGTGAAGTAATTGAACGTGAGCTTGTTTTTGGAATTGTATAGCCGGAAGCTGCAATTATCGGAACTACAATAAGGGTTGTCCTGTTGCCGGGAATTCCGCCGATGCAGTGCTTGTCTATCACGGGATATTTATTTAGCTTCAGCGTATCGCCGTGCGCGACCATCGCCTCTGTAAGGAGTATTGTTTCCCTTGTGCTCATGACATGCATGTAGCATGCCGCGACAAAATAAGTCAATTCAACTGCGCTTAATTTGTTGTGCACAATGTCCCAGACAATCTGGTTTATTTCTTTTTTTGAGAGCTCCTGCCCGTCGAGCTTTTTTTTTATGAAGTCCAGGGACAGCGGCTTTCTTGCGGGAATTATCGTGACTTCATCGTTGTTTTTTAGCTTAAGAGAATTAATTACCTCTTCAAACACCCCTATCCTTCCTTCCGGGATGATTTTATTTCCCTCTGAAATGTCCAGGACAACCGTCTCAATTTTTTTTTCTTTTTTTACCTTAATCCTGTCCATCAGGTGCAGGTCAAGCAGCGCGGCGTCTGACTTGTTCATTACCGCAATCAGCGGCCCGCCGCTGGAAATGTCAATGTCTTTTATTTTGAGCTTCATTTTATTGGACTGCTTTGTTATTAGTATTTAAAATTTTAGATAAAGGGCAGGCTAAAGCATCAAAAATATTTTTCCACTTCGCCTTTTTCCGTTTCGTAAATTTCAACAAACGTCATGAGCAGTGCCAGCATAACCGGACCCAGGATAATGCCTATAAACCCGAACAATTTCAGGCCGCCCAAAACTCCAAGCAAAACCACTATTGGGTGAACTTTTGTTTTTGAGCCAATCAGCTTCGGCTTCAAAAAATTGTCTATGGTGCTTACCACAAGGAGCCCGTAAATTATCAGCACAACCCCCCTCACTGTGAAAGATGTGTCATTTTGCAGGTATCCTTGGAATATCAGGTCGAGAGCAGCCGGAAGCCAGACAACCGCGGTTCCAAAATACGGAACCAGCGCGAAAAGAATCATTACAAACCCCCATAATAATGCCGATGGCACTCCGAGCACGAGAAACCCTATTCCGCCCAAAACGCCCTGCAGGACCGCCATCAGGATGCTTCCGTAAAATGAGCCGAATGTCAAATCGTGGAATCTTGCCAAAACTTTCTGCTTGTGCGGCTCTTTCAGCGGGAGAAGGTTTTTTATCCGTTCCGCCACTTTGTTGCCGTCTTTAAGCAAGTAGTAAACAACGAAAATCATGATGAAGAAATTGAGCATTATTGAGGGAAGCGAAACAATGAATGCTGAAAAATTTTCTACAATGAATTTTGTTATCTTTTCTATTGAAACCTGGAGATAGTAATCCAGATTTTGCTCCGGAAGAAGGCTGACGACAGTGCGCATGCCCTTGCATGACAGCCAGCCCTCATCCCTGCAGGCTATTTTCATGAAATTTGTTCCAAGGTTGTGCTGGCTAAGCGTGGTGTATGTGTAGTAGGCCTCCTGTGACACCAGGCCGAGTATTATAATAAAAGGCACTGTAAAAAGAAGGACTATGATGATTGAAACTGCAAATGCAGCTGCATTTTTGTTTTTGATATAATTAAGCGACTTGCAGTAAAAAGGATAGCAAAGATATGTAATTGTTGCTCCGGTAAGCAGCGCCGGCAGAAACGGCCTGGTTATATAAAATCCCAGAATCAGGATTGCAGCAAGCAAGCCCAAAAAGAACAGCCTGGGATAAAGTTTTGACTTGATGATTCTCACACTCTTTTTTTATGATTAAGGATGATAATGGGCCTGACCTAATCAACTGTTCCGTCAGTTGAGTGCGGAAACAAGTGCCATCTGCGATGGCACGGTTAAATAATAATGGGCCTGACCAGATTCGAACTGGTGGCCTTCACCGTTTCGATACTCGGGACTTTATGTCCCACAAGGTGTAAACGGACTTTGCCGTTTGTCGAGGTGACGTCATACCGCTAGACCACAGGCCCCTTAACTTCTGCTCATGGCGCGCTGTATTTATATTTTTCTAATCAAAAGCTATCCGAAAATCCATACCCTGAGGGGGCTGAAATAAAAGAGAAAGAATGCCGTTGCGACCCCAAAAATCGTCAGGATGACATCCTGCACGACCTGGTGAAGTCTCGTGAAGTCCCTCGTGGCCTGCACAATGTCAGTCTCTGTCACTATGCCTATTACCTTGTCATTTTCCACGACAGGAAATCTGATTGTTTGCTTTTGCCTGAGAAGCCTGCTCACCGCATTGAAGGAAGTATTTGGGCCTATAGTTGTGAAGTTTTTGTTCATCACATCTTTCACTTTCGATTTTTTTAATAATACTCCTGCAATTATATCCCTTTCGCTAAGAACAGCAACTATCTTTTCCTTTTCCATTACAACGAGGCTGCTTACTGACTTTGACAGCGACAGCTGGGCTGCATCCATTATGCTCGAATTTTGCGATACCGCTATCACTTCCCTGCTCATCATGTTTTTTGCCCTTATCATGCTATCCTCCAAGATACTGTTTCAGCGGCTCGTAAAGAATGAAAACGAAGAGCTCGAAAAGCACGAAGAGAATCAGCACTATATTTTGTATTGCCCTGTGGAGCTTCATATTGTCGCTGATTGCAAGTATCACGTCATTTTTTGTAACCAATCCAACTAATCTGTTGTTCTCTATTACCGGATATTTTCTAAATCTTTTCGTGTCGATTATCTTGAGCGCTTCGTCCAGTTTCATGTCGGGAGTCATGAATCTCACTGGTGAAGACATTATGCTGCTGACTGGCTGCTTCATGATGTTCTTTGACTTGATGTGCCTGACAATATCCAGCTCCGTAAGAATTCCGATTGGCACGTCATTCTCCACTATTATCAGGCAGCCATTGTCCGTCTTGGTCAGAAGCCGCGCTGCTTCTTCCACTTTGTCCTCTTTTTTTAATGTCGGCACGTCTGTCAACATCACTTTCCTGACTTTCGCCATCGAAATGCCATTCCATCAGTTATATAAAAAGTTTTCTAATCGAGAGAAATATAATAAGCCTCTGATGGGAATTGCACCCACGACCTTTGCCTGTTTGTTTGAAATACCAAGGCAACGCAATGGCTACTATGCTACAGAGGCGCTGTAATTTGATAATTAGTCTCATTTTTAAAAGTTTGTGAAAAGAAAAAATGCGGGGGAAGGGATTCGAACCCTCGTACTCACTAAGAGACAGGATATCATAATCCCATTTACAGATGGGTGCCTCCTTAAGTCCTGCGCATTTGACCAGGCTTTGCTCTAAGGATTCAAAAGCGTGCGCTTAAGAATAACCCCCGCATTTGCCTAGTCATCTATTTTGAATTGGAAAACCTTATTTAAATGTTGTGAAAAAATTTATAATTTACTTTTCAATCAAAACTTTAAAATTCTTCAGGGGAAATACCAGATTCCTACTTTTTCTGTTTAATATCCGTTCCCCACCCCCTTGCGCATATTGAGTTTTATCGGGCACTATTAACAAATATTTTATCGGGTGGGTGGAGGGCAACTAAATAACATTTAGTGCGGCAAGAACATTCCCTCCCTGATTAATTATAAAATTATCAAAGAAAAATTGCTTAGGAAATTTATTTCTACCTATACTTAAATTATAATCTTTTACTCGTACTTGAATTTCTGCGTGTTGAAGAATGCACGGATGTCCTTGAACAGCTTGTGGGACTGCTCTGCTACAACCCCGTCGTATTTGTCAGAGTGGAAATGGTACGCAAACCTGTCCACTATAGTTCTCATGAAAGTATAAACCGGCTTGACCTGCCAGAAAGTGGAGTGCACGTGCGCGTCAATGAACCCGTCAATGTTGACAAAGACGTCGCCGCTGTTTATCCTGATTTTTTTATTGTTCATTTTTATCACGGTTTCCTTCACATTGCTCATCAGGACTTTCAGGAACACGATTCCGTGGTGCAGATCATCCAGGTGGCTGTGGACTTCAATAATCCACTGGATTTGCTTGCCGTCTTTCGTCACGTACTCAAGGGATTTTTTCGGCTCCTTCTCAAACCCGTGCTCTTTTATCCAGCCATCAACATAGCCATAAAAATCCTCGACCAGGAAAGGCCCGCTGTAGCTGTACCTCAAATCGTAAATTACCTGTTTTTTTTCTGACATTTTTTTATGGCTTTGATTTTGAAATCACAGTGTAATGCCTGCACATGTTGAAAAATTTTGCAATGTCATCGGCAAGCATGTTCATGTCGTGCACAAGCCTGTGCTCGAGGTTTTCCGTATAAACCTTGAAAATAAAGTGGTCGTAGATAGTCCTCAAAAAATAAAGGACCGGATGCTCGTCCCAGTAGTTGTCATAATCATGCTGAAGAAATGCGTCAATCACCACGCTGACCCTGCCGGTGTCGATTTTGGTTTTCTTCCCGTTGACCATTATATCGCTTTTCACGAAATCGTAACCAAGAATTCTGATTTTAAGTATGTACTGCGAATAGTCTGATATCTTTTTCCATGGGGAAACCTGCCACTCGAATGATTTTCCTGCCGGGTTGTTAAGCTCAAAATCTTTCTCATGCTGCTTGTCATAGCCCTTTTCCCAGATGAAAGTCTCAATCATCCTGAACATATCGCTAAGAACAAGAGGCCCCTTGTATTCCAGCTTTACATGGTCTACAATTATCTTTAGATGTCCCATTTTTCTCTTTTTTTAATGCACGCCGCTGTGGTGCCTTGTCTCATTGACTTCAGAAGACATTTTCAGCCTTTCTTTTATAAGAGCATGAAGCCGCAAGACAATTTTGTACTGGAGCTCATCCCACCACACCCCTTCAATCCTTTTTCTTAGTACATACTTGTTGTAAAATCCTTTTAAATGCGCGAGAAATGCCGATTTATCCCAGACATGCTCCGGGTCCATCTCAACTTTCCCGTAAAGCTGCACCCAAATCCTGCCTTTGGTCATCTTTTTCTTTGTGCCGTCTTTTGACACAACCTCCACATCGTGCACGTCAAAAGTTTCCATTGTTATGTATACATACCATTTATAATAATCTTCAATTGTCCTGTTGGCCTCAAATTGGTATAATATTTCCGGGCCAAAAGGCCCCGGCTTCCTATACCGCTGCTGTTTTTCATAAAACTTGAATTTTTTCTGGCTGAAGAAGTCCGCCACAGATTCATACAAATCCTGCATGTCAAAAATCCCCTTGTACTGGATGTAGGCAGTTCGCGTAGGCGCTTCATTAAAGTGTATAAAATCATCGGGTTGCATGAGCTGATTTTTGATTATCGTTGTATATAAAGTTTTCTATGGGTACTCATATAAGAAAAGATTTATATATAAGTAATTCAATTTAAGAACATCAAAAATTTTGCAATTAGGTAGGCAGTCCGGTCTTTTACACGTAAAAAAGGTGCGTTCATGAGAAAAATAACACAGTCGCTTATTCTCGCTTCCATATTTTTGCTGGCTATTAACCTGGCTTATGCAAGCTCTTTTGATATCAATGCAACCCCCGTCAAGGACAAGATTGTTGTTGATGATGTGGCGCTCTTTGATATAAACATACACAATAATCTGGCAACTTCTGAAGAATTTACAATCAAGAAAACAGGGTACCCTTTCTGGGACATGTATACCAAGCCGCTGCAAAACCCGATAACTGTAATTGTTCCTGCAGACGGCAATGTGATTGTGCCGCTTTATGTTGCGCCGCTCCATATAACCTCTGTTGACACTTACACTTTGGATGTGGGAGTTGTGCTTGAGCGGCTGAAAGAAGAGCAGAAAGTCCCGGTCATCGTTGGGATAATATCCACTGAGCCGCTAATTGGCGGCTACATTCCTACCGTGCTGGCAACTGCGAGCGTAGTGCCGGAAAGCATTGACCCAAGAAATGAGTTCACAATAAGAGTTAAATTAAACAATCAAAACGTGATTAACTACACAAACCTGACAGTAAAGCTCGAAAGCGGCCTGGTTAATGGCGAGCTTTATACTTCTCTTGATCCTAAGGAGGAAAAAACAATTGAAATCAGGAAAGAACTTGATTCAATGACCCCTCCCCAGCTGGACAGGCTGACTGTGACAGTCATGAAAGGGGACAGGGTAATTGTCAGCCCGACTGAAGCGGAATTCAGCGTGGCTGAGTATGTTGTAAAGGAAGATTTGAAGAAAGAAGTGCTATTGCTGAAGACGAGAAGCGGAATAAAGATATCATCCAACAATCCGGATTATAAGGGAGTTGTAAAAATTGAAACTTCCCCGATAAAAAATTTATTCCTGACCACAAGCCCCAGGGCAAGAACTGTTAAAGAGAATGATGGGTATTACCTTGTCTGGGATGTCAGCCTGGGCAGCGATCGCTCGATATCCTTGCGTGTTACTGAAAATTACAGGCCTTTGGTTGTTATAATCGCGCTGATAATAGTTGCCGTGGTTCTTTACTTCCTTTTCAGAAGCCCTCTTGTCGTGAGGAAAAGCATTGCGAATGTCGGCATGAGCGACGGCGGGATTTCAGAGGCAAAAGTGGTCGTAAGGGTCAAGAACAGAAGCGCGAAGCTGATTGAAGCTATTGAAGTCATGGACAATGTGCCCCACATCGCAAACGTTGAGAAAGAACTGTCAATCGGCTCAATGCAGCCGCATGCGATTTTGCAGCACCCAAAAAAAGGAATCATGATTAAGTGGAACATTGAATCGATTGAGCCAGGGGATGAGCGCGTTCTTTCATATAAAATGAGGTCAAGGCTTTCAATTCTTGGAGAGTTTAACCTGCCTGCCGCAAATGCAAGGACTAAAATAGGGAATAAAGTTATTATAACTAATTCTAACAGGGTCAGTGTTGGCGGATAGGAACGCGGATTAATGGAAAAAACGGATTTTTTTACACAATCTTTATAAACCAAAATCATTTCTAAAGCCTGTCCCCGCGTAGCTTAACGGTGGAGCGCTCGGCTGTAGATAAACTCATTTACCGACTGTGCATTGGCAAAGGATGAAGGTAAAACAGCAGCAGTTCCCGGGAGGTTGCTGGTTCAAATTGCGAGAAGCGAGCGTGCTTCCGCATGCAAGTCCGGCCGCGGGGATTTTAGGGTTGGCTTATTGCTGACCCTTTTTATTTTTCTATTCACATCCATTTCAGAATAAATCAAAAATATAAAAGAAAAAACTAATTCATTTAGACTTTTTTGCAGGCGGATTTGGCAGCGTAACTTCCCCGGCAATCAATCCTGCGCCTATCAGAACTATCACTATAGTCCATCCGCTTGTATCTCCGATGAGATTGACACCGATATCCCTCAGGAAGAACAATATTCCCAATATAAGCACCACCAGTCCTGTAAGCTTATAGGCAGTTTTTGTATTCAACATAATCACCTCTTTTTAATAAACTGGCTATTTTAAAAATAGTATTTAAACCTTTTGATTTGGGCAGCTGAAATGGATTAATACGCAATATTTAAATAATCCCGTAAAAATAATTTGCCCATGGCTAACGGTGACCTGCTGTCTGAGTTTTCTGCAAACGATATTTCCCAGTTCAGGAAAGATTTTTTCCAGATGATTAAAGTAGGCGCGGAAATAGACAGGTACTACGGCGAGGCGCAGACTGACCTGGATATGTTTATCCCGAAATTCGAAAAGTTGTCAGAGCAGTTCAACAGAAAATACAAAGGAATAAAAGTAAAAACAAGGAAAGCAATAGACAGCTACAAAGTAAGAATTTTCGTAAAAGAAAAAGACGTCAAAGATTTCTTCGTAAATTCCGCCTCAAAGATCCCGGGATTGAAATCGGCCGGAAGGGCAAATTTCAGCCAGATTGACGTCGGAAATGTTGAGAAATTTGCAAATTTTCTTGATTCGATAATGGACAAATTGTTCCTTTCCTACATCGACCCTGAGAACGGGACAGGCACGGTTGCCGCGGAGTATGACCGGAAAGAAAAAATGGTTGAAATTATTTGCAACGCCCCGGAAATTTTGAATGGCAACTCGGCCTGCTTCAGGATCTGCGCTTTCTACGCGCTAAAAAATGGGTTTGACAAAAAAATAGAGGTTTACGGGAACGCCTCGACTTTCGGATTCTACAATATTCTTGACGAGATAGAGAAAAGAGAATGGTTTGACAAATTTAACCCGAAGTTTCTGGGAGAGTAATTCACCCGCCCATCGGCAGCCTTCCTCCAAATTTCTTCATCATCTTGCCCATGTCGCCTTTGCTTCCTTTGAACATCTTGACCATTTTCTTTGACTGGCGGTGCTGCTTTATCATTTCCCTTATTTCATTTGTTGGAATGCCTGAGCCTTTTGAGATTCTTTCGATTCTTGAGGAATCAACCAATTCCGGCTCTTCAAGCTCCGCTCTTGTCATCGAATTCATGGCTATCTTCCATTTTTTTAGCTTGCCTTCCTGAACCTGGAGCATTTCTTTCGGCAATTTCAATGACGAGAATCCGGGAATCATCTCGACAATCGAGGACAAAGGCCCCATCTTTGACATTGCTTCCATCTGCTCGTATAAATCTATCAGATTAAATTCTCCTTTCAAAAATTTTTTTCCCAAATCTTCCGCATCCTCGACTTTTATGGCTTCTTTTGCCTTTTCCAATAAAGCTTCCAGGTCGCCCATTCCGAGAATGCGCCCGACAAATCCCTGCGGGTTGAACTGTTCTAAATCATCTATTTTCTCGCCGACACCGATAAATTTTATCGGCGCTCCTGAAACTGCTGCTGCTGTCAATGCCCCGCCGCCCCTTGCAGTCCCGTCCATCTTGGAAACAATTATCCCGGTTATGCCGCAGCTTTTGTGAAACTGCTCAGCCTGCTTTTGCGCAGCCTGCCCGATATCAGCAGAAATGACAAGCAAATTTTCATCTGGCTGTATTTTTCCGTTTACCTCTTCTATTTCAAGAATCAAGTCTTTTGACAGTGCATCTCGTCCGGAAGTGTCTATAATAAGAACATCATAATCATAAGCTTCATTTTTGTATTTTTCCCATATTTCAACAGCGTCTTTGATGTGCCTGTCAGAAAAAACTTTTACATTTGCAGTTTTTCCTACTTGCTCAATTTGGTCCATCGCTGCCGGGCGGTGGACATCCAGCCCAACCAAAGCAACTTTATATCCCCTTTTTGTGTAGAATTTAGCGAGTTTTCCAGTGGTTGTTGTTTTTCCCGAGCCAAACAATCCAACGAGCATTATCTTGAAAGGCTTTTGCTTAATGTCAACTTTATGCTGCTCTTTTCCAAGAAAATTAACCAGCTCGTCATAAACAATGTTTATTATCTGCTCTTTTTTTGTCAGGCCTTTTGGAGATTCTTCATTTAATGCCCTTTGCTTGATATTTTCGGTCAGGTTAAAAACCAATTTTACGTTGACGTCCGAGTGCAATAATGCTTTCTGAATATCCTTTATTAGCTCATTTATCAGCTTTTCATCTACAAAAAGAGATTTGGCTATCTTCTGCAGAGTGTTCTTCAGGGAGTCGCTTAGCTTGTCGAGGACCATACAGGCTAGGTGTACAATTTAATTTATAAAACTATTCGTTTAGGCATATTTTGAATCTTAGGAGATAGCTTCCACCCAATTCAAATCCATCAAAAACTATTTATAAAACCCAATCTGTATTGTTTACTATGGCAAAGAAAAATTTCATACTGTTATCTATGGAAGATTCAAAGATTAAGAAGATTTCAAACGTAATCAGCAATGATTCCTGCAGGAAGATACTGGACTATTTGGCAAATAAGGAAGCGACTGAATCAGAGCTTGCATCAAAACTTGATATCCCAATCTCAACGGTGCATTATAATCTTCAGCAGCTGATGGAAACTGGGCTGATTGATGCGAATGAGTATCATTATAGTGAGAAAGGCAAGGAAGTAAACCATTACAGGCTGGCAAACAAGTATATAATAATAGCGCCGAAAAATGCTTCCAGTATAAAAGAAAAATTAAAAAGCATTCTTCCAGCCGTTCTGATAGTGAGCGGAGCTGCATTGATAATCCAGCTGGTTAATAATTATTTTTCAGGAGGAAATATAATTTCAACTAGGCAAATAGCAGGTGATGCTGAAGTTGCAAAAACAATGGCAGCGCCTATGGTGGCGCAGGAAGCTGCAGTTCAGGCAACACAGCAGGCGCAAACAGCAATTCCAAATATCGCCTTATGGTTTTTGGCCGGCGCAATATTCGCCTTGCTGGTTTATTTTATAATTGGCTTAATGAGAAAAGATACAGACTGAATAACTTCAAACCGGCTAATAGTTATGAAATAGTATATAAACACGTAGTGATTATCAAGATTAATTAAAAACAGCGAGGTAATAAAAATGAAAAACCAAAGCACTAAGATTTTTTACATATTTACATTTTTATTTTTGATATTGGCTGTGGCATCATGCAACACCGGTGTTGCCAATGATTACGGGAAGAACAAATCCCCGGATTCCAATCTGGCCCAGTTCCAGTCGACGCAGGAGTTGAAAAAATTTTCCTCAACTCAGGAATTGATGGATTTTCTTGACAAGGTAAACACAAATTCAGGAAATTATGGAACAATAGGCGGCGGGATAAGGGGTGGAATTGCTATGGATATAGCCGCTCCAATGGCTGCACAAGTCAAATCTTCTGCTTCGGAATCAAGCGCTGGCGCAACTGATTACTCGCAGACAAATGTTCAGGTTCAGGGTGTTGATGAGGCGGATTTTGTAAAAAACGATGACAAATATATTTATACTTTGACGCAAAATAAGTTGGTGATTGTTGACGCTTATCCTGCGGAAAATGCAAAAATACTGTCAGAAACAAAAATAGACGGAAACCCGAGGAACATATTTGTAAACAAGGACAGGCTGGTTGTTTTCTCCGATGGAAATGATGAAGTGGCGGGGTTTTCGCCTTATGATTTCAGGCCAAGCCCAAGATACACCCAGAAAACGCATTCCTTGGTCTATGATATTTCTGACCGAAGAAACCCTAAGCTTGTGAAAGATTACAACTTAGGCGGCTATTACCTTGAATCAAGAATGATAGACAATTATGTTTATTTTATAACACAGGAGAACGTCTATTATTCCAACAGGGTAATTGACACTCCCATAATAATGGAATCTGCAAAAAGCGCAAAGATGATTGTGAGGCCGGAAATTTATTATTTTGACAATCCGGAATACAATTATAATTTCAACACGGTTACTTCGTTCAATATTTTAAGCGGAAGTGATGACGTAAATGCAAAGACTTTCATGATGGGGTACTCCAACAGCATCTACGTCTCAAAAAATAACATTTACATAACTTACCAGAAAAATTTGCCGTATAATTACTACGAATCGCACAATGAAGACAGGTTCTTTGAAGTTGTTGTGCCGCTGCTTTCGTCAGATGCGCAAAATAAAATAAAAGATTTGAAGAACGACAACAGCCTAAACCCGTATCAAAGATGGGATAAAATCTCAACAGTCCTTGAGGAAATGTACAACAAGATGGATGAGAGCGGCAAAGATGATTTAATACAGAAAATAGAAAATGCCGTCAATGATTACGAGGCGAAGCTTGAAGCCGAGAGAAGGAAAACAATAATTCACAGGATAGCAATAGACAACGGCAAAATTGAATACGGCGCAAAAGGGGAAGTTTCCGGATACCTGCTGAACCAATTTTCAATGGACGAGAACGGAGATTATTTCAGGGTTGCAACGACGACTGAAATATGGACTCAAAGGGAAAATGTGATGTACAACAATGTTTTTGTGCTTGACAGCAAATTGAATACGGTCGGAAAGCTTGAGGCAATTGCCCCAGACGAAAGAATTTATTCAGCGAGATTTTTGGGCGACAGATTGTATATGGTGACTTTCAAGAGAATCGACCCATTGTTTGTTATAGATTTGTCAAATCCTCAAAAGCCGGAAGTACTCGGAGAATTGAAAATACCTGGATACTCTGATTATTTGCATCCGTACGATGAAAATCACATAATTGGAATTGGGAAAGAGACTGAAGGAAATGAATGGGGCGGAGTTTCAGTTAAAGGAGTTAAATTAGCTTTGTTCGATGTATCTGATGTCAAAAATCCAAAGCAAGTGGATAAATATGAGATAGGAACATCCGGAACGGACTCAGAAGCATTGAGGGACCACAAGGCATTCCTGTTTGACAGGGAAAAGAATCTGCTTGTAATTCCGGTTACTGAAATCAGGGGCAAGATGGAATATGATCAGAATCTTGGCTACTATAGGCAGAGAAGCTGGCAGGGCGCTTATGTCTTTAATGTCGACTTAAGCGGATTTGATGTTAAAGGAACCATAACCCACAATGAAGGCGACGAAAAGCAGGATTGGTACTGGTACGGCTCGCCAAATGCAGTCCGAAGGTCATTGTTCATGGACGATGTGCTTTACACAGTTTCGGACAAAAAGATTAAGGCAAATGATTTGAACAACATCGCCACTGAATTAAAAGAAATTAAATTGCCTTACAAGCAGGATAATTACCCGTATCCGCCGCTTTACAGAGACCTGCCCGTGATGATAGAATAAATTTTTTTATTTTTTTGATTTAATTTTAATAAAATGGATTGGAAAGAATTTTTCAGGCCGACTATTGGGAAATTAATTTTGTTTTTGATAGTTTTGGCAATCTTTGTTCCATTTATCAGGTATGACAATGGAATACGATGCTTTACAATTCCCTGCCCAGCAGATACAACAGGCTCAGCTGCAATGTGGCTGATGTCGCTGAAGTATGCAGGACATATCTATGAGATTAATTATTCTTACCTAATCCTTGGGTTTATAATCTCTTATTTTGTTTCGTGTTTGATAGTCTCAATCTTTAAGAAAATAAATAAGAAGAACACGTAAGTTTTACAGCTCAACTTTAATCTTTTTCTCTTGAATATGTCGAAAATCGCAAATTTTACAGTATGTATTACGATTTTCGATCATGCTCAAAAACCGTTAAAAAATCATTTGTAAATTGCGGTTTTTGACATTATCCAAAACTTTCTTCAGGAAATCTTCATTCTTCAGCCCGAAATGAACTTTTCCTTCCGAGGTACGAACGGCAACAGTATTTGCGCTTTCTTCTTTTTCGCCTACAGTAATTATCAGGGGAATTTTTTCATTCTGCGCCTCAAAAACCTTTTTGCCTATGCTTTCTGCGCTTGAATCAATTTCAACCCTTAAATTATTTTTTTCAAATTCATCTTTTAATTTGTTTGCATAATCATTGAACCTGTCGGCAACGGTTAAAATTCTGATTTGCACCGGGCTCAGCCATAATGGGAACCTGCCGGCATACTGCTCTATTAAGAATGCCATAAACCTTTCGTGAGTAGAAAGAGGCGCACGATGGATTACGTAAACCTCATTATTCTCGGTGTTATCTTTGTCTGCGTATTTCAAGTCAAACTTTTTCTTGGCTGCAAAATCAAGCTGGATTGTTGACATGGTTTCTTCCCTTCCGGTAACCGCTTTAAATTGGATGTCAACCTTGACTGCGTAAAACGCCGCTTCTCCCTTTGCCTCTGTGAATTTTACATTATTCCTCTGAAGCACTTTTCTAATTATATTTTCCGAAAATTCCCAGTTTTCCGGCTCATTGATGAATTTTTCTTTGTTTTCTGGATCCCATGTTGACAGCCTGAAATAATAATGTTCAAGGCCGAATATTTTATAGTAATTTACAACGAGCCTTATCACGTTCTCAAATTCTTCCTCAATTTGGTCTTTCCTACAGTAGATGTGGGCATCATTCATGGACAGCATCCTTACCCGAAGCAAGCCTGCCAAAGTGCCTGACAACTCATATCTATGGCACAGCCCATATTCAGAAATCCTCAATGGCAAGTCCCTGTAGCTTCTTGTTTTGTGTCCGTAAATCAAATGGTGGTGCGGGCAGTTCATTCCCTTGAGATAATAGCTGCCGTCATCCAAAACCATCTCCGGGAACATAGATTCCTGGAAATAGGGTATGTGGCCAGACTTGATGTACAGGTCTTTTTTCGCAAGAATCGGCGTTGAAACTCTCTGATAGCCGGCTTTTCTTTCCGTATCGACTGCAAAATTTTCTATTTCTCTTTTGATTATTTCTCCCTTTGGCAGCCAAATCGGAAGGCCTTTTCCGACGAGCTCGTGAGTCATGAACAATTCCATTTCCCTTCCCAGCTTTTTGTGATCCCGCTTCTCAGCTTCCTCCTGCTGTTTCAAATATTCATTCAGTTCTTTTTTTGTAGCAAAGGCCAATCCATAGATTCTTGTGAGCATTTGATTTTTTTCAGAGCCCCTCCAGTAAGCGCCGGCCAGTTTGGTAAGCTTGAATGACTCTGCTTTTACTTTTTTCATGCTCGAGAGATGACCGCCTCTGCATAAATCCCAGTAATCTCCTGACTTATAGAAGCTTAATTTCTTCCCGTCTTTTGAGAACTCTTCTATAAGCTCGTGCTTGAATTGGTTGTGCGGATACTCTTTTTTAGCTTCTGATGCATTTAATTCATGCCTTTCGAATTTATCCCATTTTGGAAGAATTTCACGCATTTTATTTTCTATTTTTGCCAAATCTTCTTCTGAAATGGGCTTTTCAAATTCAAAATCAAAATAAAACCCGTTTTCTATTGCCGGCCCTATGGTTCTTTTTGTGTTTGGGTAAAGTTCCATGACTGCAGCGGCGAGAAGGTGCGCAACAGAATGCCTTAACGCATCAAGCCCTTCCTTGTCTTTTAATTTTAAAATATGCAAATTTGCGTCTTCATTTATTGAATGGCTTAAATCCTTCAATTCGCCGTTTACTTTTGCAACAACCGCCTCTTCTGCCAGTCTTGGGCTTATTTGCATTGCAATTTCCCCTGCAGTAATCCCTTTAGCATAATCTTTCACGCTTCCATCCGGGAAAGTTATTTTGATGTGGGTCATTTTTGTGTTTAGTTTTTGTCAGATTTAAATATTTATTGAACAAAAGAATAAAACAATGGGCAGCTTTTACGCTGTTGTAGTTGTAGAAGTTGTTAATCTGGTGAAGAATTCATCCGGTAAATTTAAAGTAAACTTTTTCATAGTAAAGCTAAAAACCAAACTTCTATTTATAATTTTCTTTTTAGAACTAATAAATAACCGCAACAACAACGCTTTTTATCTGCTCAAATCTTACTTTCTCAGGGTCAGGATATCTATTGTTGTCTCCTTTGAGCATAGCATACCATCCTTTTGAATCGTGCCCAATCTCGGCAACCCTGTGCGTTACAGTTCCATTTTCATATTTTGAATTGTATGCCACAATGTCGCCGACATGAATGTAATTTTCACTTTCAGGAATGACTTGAATTGCCTTGCTGGTTGAGTCTATCACCGGATCCATTGACTTGGTGTCGGTAAAAACTGCCCACTTTGCATTTTTGATTTTAAGGACAACTTCGTCATTAAAAACATTAATCTGGCTGTTTTTTACCCATTCAGAAGGGGAAGGCTTGTCCCTTGAAGCGCTGCCCTGCAATTTCTGCAAACCCGCAACATTGCTTTGCGTGCTTACCGGATGGTCAACAGGGCTGGAGCTACTCATAACTCCTGAGTATATAATGCTGCTCACCCACCCAAGGGCAAACAGCATGACTGCAAATATGGCTGCTTTTTTGTTCAATTTTACCCCCGTACTACTATATAACTGCAATAACTAGTATATAAAGCTTTCGTTTGTTTATTACTGTATAGTGATAAAATAATTGAACAGAAAAGTTTATAAATATTAATTTTAATTAATTTAATATATGTATCAAATAACATAATTTTAATAAAAGTAATACAAATAATAATGGAACCCAAGTTCATAGGAAAGGCGAAGCTTACGAAGCAGGGCCAGCTTACGCTGCCCCAGGAGGGAAGGCAGGACCTGGAGATAGATTCCGCCTCAGATGTTTATTGGTACGAACTTAATGATGTCCTGATTCTTGTCAAGGATTTGGTTAATCCGAATGAGATTATGGATGTCATAATGAATAAAAAAAAGAGAAATAAAAAATAAAATGGCAGCACTCCCTTTTGCAAGGCCGCTTGGTTTGATAGCGCTGGCAGCTGTCGCTGCGTTTATAATTCTCTATCTCAGGAGGCCAAAGCCGCAGGATAAGGTTATCCCGTCGCTGATGTTCATAATGCAGGACAACAAAAGGTCAAGGCAGTATTCTTTCCTGCAGAAGCTCATGACAAACCTCCTTTTCCTGATGCAGCTCCTCACGATCCTCGGATTGGCACTGGTGGCGGCTGCCCCTTTTGTCAAGCTGAAATATGATTCCACGCTTGAGAACACCGTAGTGATAATTGATGTCAGCGCTTCAATGCAGGCAAAGGAAAAAGGGGTTATGAGGTTTGACACGGCAATAGATGAGGCAAAAAAAGTGCTCAGCGGGAGAAACAGCATAATCCTGGCTGAAAATACCCCCCTGATTGTCCTTGAGGATGAAAACACCGACGTTGCGCTTGATGTCCTGTCAAAAATAGGGCCAAAGGCAACAACAACAAATTTAGGGGATTCACTCCTGCTTGCCAAGGATATCCTGGGAGAAAGGCCCGGGAGAGTAGTAGTGCTTAGTGATTTTCTCTCGACAGAAGGGCCCGATATAGGTGTTGTCAGGGCAACTCTGTTGTCAGAAGACAAGCTTGTGGACTTTGTTGACGTGTCAAACGATGCCAGCAATGTCGGCATCATAAAACTGGAGGTCACAAAATATAATACCAAGGTTTACATCAAAAATTTTGATTCCCAGCCAAAAGACAGGACTGTAAAGATAGTGAGGGAAGGCAAGGTTATAACGCAAACTAAGGTAACCATAGCGCCTCACTCAGTTGAAAATTTCATATTTGACACGCCCGCAGGAGTGTCAAAAGTCGAGCTTGATCCGAAAGACGGTCTGGAGGCTGATGATGCTGCATACATCGCTACTCCCAGAAAAATAAAAAATTCCGTGCTTCTCATTACAAATGAAAAATCAAGCAATCTTGAGCTGGCGCTGGAGTCCGCCAAGGATATTGAGCTGAATGTTGTGAACCCGCCGGTGCTGACAATCAACACGAAAAAAGAAAAAGTTGACCCCTACAAGCAGGACCTTATCGTAGTATACAAAATAAACAATGCCAATAAAAAGGACGGAATCGTGCCTGGCACATTCCAGGATATCCAGAATTATGTTGAGAGGGGGGGAAACGTGATAATAGCCGCCCAGAGTGATTTGAAGGATATAAACACGGAAGACCTTTTGCCAATTAATGTGAAGTCCATGATAAACAAAGCAACAAAAGCATGCGTAGAGACAATCAACCAGATAACAAAACAGTTCGAGAAAGAAAGGTGCTTCACCACTTCAGGGGCTTATTTTGGGGCGGATTCCAAAAAAGGAACAATCACATTTGCCTCTGCCGATGACAAAACCCCTTTGGTAGTCTACGGCGAAAGGCAGAAGGGAAAAGTCGCCTATTATGGAATACTCGACGATTCAAGCGACTTCAAGACGCTTCCGGCCTATCCCATCTTCTGGAGCTCGCTCATAAATTTTATGGTCGGGGCGGAGGACATAAAAGACTATAATTTTAAGACTGGGAAAATATTTGTAGTGGATGAGCAGAAAGTTACCACTCCCTCAGCCAGCTTTACAACATCCAGGGTGCTGATGGATGAGGCAGGCGTTTATGAATTCAACAACAAGAAATATGCGGCCAACCTTATTGATGAAAAAGAATCCGATATTGCGCTGCCGTCAAAGGTTGAGAGCCGGCAGGCGAGGGAAAATCTGCTGGGAAGGGAAAGCAAGGAGCAGGACTTCAATCTTGAATTTTTAATTTTATTGCTGGTGTTTTTGCTCATGCTGGCTGAGTTTATATACATAAAGAGGAGGGGGGACCTATGAGCTTTATTATCCCAGATTACTCAAACATATACTGCACGTCCAAATACTGCGTCAGGTACTTCTATGTGCTAATTGCAATAATCCCAATCCTGCTGTTTTTATTTTGGCTTACGAGAAAGACTTTTGTGAAATTCAACAACAAATTTGAACTGGAAAATTATGTGAAGTCAAAGAAGACGGACAGGAAGATAGTGCTTGCGCTGAGGAGCTTTGCATTTGTATTTTTGATGATTGCGATTGCATCTCCTTTCATGCTGGAAAGCAAAACCGTTCCCGGCAATCCAAGGCTGACGATTCTCGTTGACAATTCCACGTCTATGGCTCTTTACAATCCAAACATAGCCTACAATTTGTACAAAAAACTGGAAGGCACGGTGCCGGTGCAGATTAGGACAATTGCGGGCGGAGAGCATTCAACAATAGGAAACGGGATACTTAACAACATAGAGGGCGATGACAATGTTTTGGTTGTTACGGACGGGGTGAACAACGAGGGCAAGGTGCTTGGAGACATCATGCTTTTTGCCTCCGGAATAAATTCCTCAATCAGCACCCTGAAAATGGATGCCGTGAAAAATGATGTCGGGGTTACGATTGACGGCCCCCCCGAGCTTATAAAGGACACCGAAGGCGATTTTGTCGTGAAGGTTTCTGTCATCGGCAGCAGCATCCCCTACACCCTGCAGGTCAGCATGGATGATTCGGTGCTTATACTGGAAGAGCAGGGAAGTGGCTCCAAAACATTTGCATTTTCAAAAATATTTCCTGAGGGGGAGTACCACAAGCTGACTGCAAGGCTGCTTAATGTCGGCAAGGATGACTATTTCCAGAACAACAATGCCTATTACAAGAGCGTGAAAATCGTTCCAAGGCCGAAAATTCTTTACATGACGCAAAAAACATCTCCGCTGGCCGAGCAGCTGTTTAAGATTTATGAAGTTGACGTCAGGGATTCGCTTCCGCAGGATTTGTCGGACTATATGGCTGTAATTTTTAATGACATTCCGGCCTCCAGCATAAACTCCCGCATTGACGGGCTCAGCAGCTACGTATCAGACGGAAACGGGCTGATATTTTTGGGCGGAGAGCATTCTTACGACAGGGGAGGGTATAAAGGGACTTTGCTTGAGACGCTTCTTCCGGTAAAAATCGGCGCAAGCGAGGAGTCGAATAAAAGCGACATAAACATCGCGCTGGTCATTGACATTTCAAGCAGCACGTCCGAATCGATTGGGCTGGAAAAAGCTCTTGCAATAAGCGTTGTGGACAGCCTGAGCGAGAAAAATAACATCGGAGCTGTTGCATTTGGCAATGGGCATACAGAAAGATGCCAGGCTTTTGATATACTTCCCGGCGGCTTGAAGCCCTTAAAGGAGGTAAAAAAAGAGCTCAAGGACAGAATCTCCAAACTTGATTTTGACGGCCAGTCCTGCTTTGATGTCGGCATACAGGGCGGAGCGCAGCTGCTAGGCAAGGTCGGCGGAAGCAAAAACATAATTTTCATCAGCGACGGCAAGACAACATACAAGCAGCTGAGGGAAAACACGCTTAACATTGTGCGGAGCGTGAATGCCCAGGGCGTAAAAATATTTACCGTCGGAGTGGGAACCGACACTGATGTTCTGTCTTCTGACAACAACCTTTTCCTTGACAACATAGCACGGCTCGGGGAGGGAATTTACTTCAAGACGGACGCGTCCAATAAACTCAAAGTCCAGTTTGGCGACAAAGACGAGACAAAAGGGGAGGAGTTTTACAACACGCTGATTCCAATTGACACTTCCCATTTTATAACTCTTGCCATGGATGACATGCATGCGACCATTTCTGGCTATAATTATATGGTGCCAAAGCCTGCGGCAAGGCTGCTTGTGACAACGCAGAAGAATATTCCAATCCTGGCTGTGTGGCGCTTCGGGCTTGGAAGAGTTGTAACATTTGGAACTGACGACGGCTCAAGATGGGCGGGGGCATTATTAAACAAGGAAAATTCCAAACTCATAACCAAGAGCATAAACTGGGCCATAGGCGATCTTGCAAGAAAAAAAAGCTATGATGTGAGCATAGCCGACACCGTTCTGGGAAAATCTACAAGCGTGAATGTGATAACCAAAGACATGCCGAAAGGATATGGCCTTGCGTTCGCAAAAATAGACACGAACCTTTATTCATCCCCATACACTCCGGCTGAAATTGGATTCAAGGACCTGCTCGGCGCGACTTTTGCGGTTAATTACAATGATGAATACGCAAATCTCGGAATTAGCCCGGAGTTCACAACTCTCGTGCAGAAAACCGGCGGCAAGGTTTTTGAGCCCGGTGATACAAAAGGAATCATAGAATTCATCAAGGCAAAATCGAAAAGAATAAAAATTGACTCAACTGATTACAGGTGGCCGTTTGCAATAATCGCGATGCTGCTGTTTTTGGCCGAGATAGCGATAAGAAGATTCAGGGAGAATGCGCAAAGATAGATATTTAAGTTAAGGGATTGATAATCAAAGAATAATTAAAATAATGAATAAGAAAATTAATAAAAGCAATAAAAAATAATGAGCCAAAAACTATGAAAATATGATTTTAGAAATTATATATCAAAAATTTTATTCAGTAAAAAAATATAAAAAATTTAATTTAATAGGAAAATAAAATTCAAACAAATTTAATTTAAAATGAGGCGATAAAATGGCGATAATGAGGCGTGATGTCAATCTTGGGCTGCTTCTGCTGATAGTTGCGGCGATATTAATGTTCAGCGGATTCACCGTTTATTACCAGACTACTTTCAAGAATGTGTCGAAAAGCTACGAGATAAAGCTCAATGAGCTTAACACGATAAGCAAAGAGCTTGAGGCCAAGAAAGGCCAGCTTAACCAGACGAATGTGCAGCTCGTGCTTCAGGGCCAGAAAGAGCAGGACCTGAGTAAGAAATATGTGGATACAAAAAGCGAAAGGGACCAACTGGAGGCTGATAAAACTAAGCTGACGGTTGACTTGACAAGCACAAAGTCTGAGTTGGCGGCTACATTGAGCAAATTGGCTGACACCCAAAGCCAGTTGGCAGCGCAGGCTGTGCTGGTGCAGCAGTTGAACACCCAGGTGCTGAATTTGAAATCGGACGTTAATAGGCTTGATGATAAAGTTGATGTTCTGGAAAAAAAGAACGCCTGCTTAAAAAGCACGGCAGGCGCTTCGGAAACTTGCTAAAATGAAACAATTTTCACAGGTCGTAAAGGAAATCAACAGGACGCTGAACCAGCTGACGCTGTTTGAGAACGTGGTGAACACGACTCTTGTCTTTTTGGCTTCATACCTTATTTTGTCCGTGCTGGATTTCCATCCGATGCTGTCATTGATTCCCGCCGTTGCGTATCTTGGTTTTTACAGCTATATGTCGGTAAAAACATCAAAGCCAATGATGGTTGAGGGCAAATACGCTCCGCTCAGGGAGAAATTAAGGACGGCTGCTGACAATGTTGGCATGGACAACCCGATTGCAAATGAGCTTGAGTATGAAGTTACAAATGCGATGAAGAATGTTGAGCTGTCCATGTTTATCAATCCAAGGACACTGTCCTACAAGATATTTGCCGTCATGGTGCTTTCATTTTTGATTATTTTTGCCACGACAATGAACCTGAAGATAGTTGAATTTGCAAGAAACACCGTCCCTGACATTTTCCAGGGCCCGAAGGGAGCCGGGAATTTTGTGGCGGCAAAACTAAACACAAGCGGGGACATTTTCGGCAAGAATGACGTTGCGACGCTCGGTGACAAAGAGCTCAACATACGGCTTAAGCCGGTTGACTTCAAGGTCAATGTGAAGGAAGAGGGCGACTCGCAGCAGCAGAAGTTTGAGGCAACTTTTCCCTCTGAACTGGCTGTCAAGGAAACAACTGCTTTCGAAGAAAATATTCCCCAGGAGCAGCAGGAATTGGTCAAGAATTATTTTAAGAAGCTGGCTGAGGGTTAATAATATAAATCTGATAATAAGAAACAAAATTTATTGATTATTAAAAAGTAATATAATTAAAAGATAAAATAATAATAAAATAAAAATAAATGAAATCAAAATTTTGGCGGAAAATAACTTAATTGAAAAACATAAATCCAAAAATTAAAAATAATAAATAAAATAAAAGAATAAATAATGCATAAAAATAACATCAAAATAAAATTAATAATAATGAATTGAATAAAGTTTCCAACAAAAAATATTGAGGTGAATTGTAAATGAAAAATTATAAGCAGGTTTTTGACGAGCTGCAGAAAGAGCTCGGCAAAGTTATCGTAGGCCAGCAGGATGTTGTTGAGCAGATTCTTGTATCCATTTTGTGCGATGCAAACGCTTTGCTTGAAGGCTATCCCGGGCTCGCAAAGACATTGACCGTGAGGACGCTTGCAGAGCTGATGGATTTGAAATTCTCGAGAATCCAGAATACCCCCGATTTAATGCCGTCGGATATAACCGGAACTTACATAATCGAGGAGTCGGGAGGAAAGAGGCAGTTTAAATTCCAGCCCGGCCCAATATTTGCAAATATAGTTCTTGCTGATGAAATCAACCGTGCGACTCCAAAAACACAGTCGGCGCTGCTTGAGGCAATGCAGGAAAAGCAGGTCACCGTCGGAACAAACACTTACAAGCTCGACGCGCCGTTTTTTGTCCTTGCAACGCAGAACCCGATTGAGCAGGAGGGAACTTATCCATTGCCGGAAGCGCAGGCTGACAGGTTTTTGCTGAAAATAAAAGTGGCTTACCCGACATTTGACCAGGAAATTGAAATAGTTGACCTGTACTCGGCAGAGGCCAGGGACCGCAGGCTAAAAGTGATGCTGAACAAAAATCACCTGCTGACTTTGCAGGGGCTGACAAGGCAGGTTCCGATTGCGAACGATATAAAGCAAAGGGCAGTCAAAATAATACACGCGACCCGTTCAAACAAGGAGATTATACAATATGGTGCATCCCCCAGAGCGTCAATCGGACTGATTTTGGCGTCAAAAGCAAGGGCGCTGATACAGGGAAGAAACCACGTGAGCAACGACGACCTCAACTTTTTGGCTTACCCTATTTTAAGGCACAGGATAGTCCTGAACTTTGAAGCCGAGAGAAAGGGCATGTCAGTCGATGATGCAATCAAGGCGATACTTGACAGGGTAAAATAGGAGAATAAAAATATCGAAAAAATAATTTAAAAAATTCCAAACATAGGATTCGAACACGGCTTTTGTTGGTCAAAAGCTTATTCGCAAAACTTTTTTCCCGACTTCGTAAGGAAAAAAGTTCTGCACTCAGTTCTCATCCATGCTGGAAATTTCGCAGCGATAAAAATACAAGAAAAAATAGAGGCTTTATGCCTCTTCAAGCTTGACGTGCGACTTGCGAGTGAGCTCGCCTCACTCGCTCACATGTCACACTTTTTGGTCAAGCTTTTACTTGAAAATTAATAATTTTCAAGTTCCCAAAAATCCTCAAAGGATTTTTTAGGATCTTGTAAAGAAAAAGGTTGAAAATGATAAACACGCAATTTTTGGACCAGCTGACTAGATTTAATCTTGTAGTCAACAAGAGGGTTACTTCTACAATAAGCGGCGCACGCAAGTCCGCGATGGGAGGGCACGGGTTAACGTTCAAGGATTACAGAATTTACGCGCCTGGCGATGATATTAGAATGATTGACTGGAAAGTTTATGCCCGGACGGACAATTTTTACCTGAAAGTTCATGAGGAGGAGAAAAACCTTACTGTGCATATTATAATTGACCGAAGCGCTTCCATGGATTTCGGCAAGCCGGTGAGCAAGTTTGATTACGCATCCATGATTGGAGTCGGGTTCGGGTATCTTGCAATGCGCGAGAATGAAAAATTCATGTTCTCGACATTTGCTGACACGCTTGAGATATTCCAGCCGAAGAGAGGGCTGTCGCAGCTTGCTGCAATGGTTCAGCACCTGAACTCTGTAAAGCCCAAAGGATTTTCCAAGCTGGCCGATACTTTAAGGCAGTACAAGAAAGTCATCGGCAGTAAATCTATGCTCGTCGTTGTGTCGGATTTTCTTGTCAATATCGAGGAGATAAGGGAGGCTTTTTACTCGCTAGGGGACCATGAGATAAAAATTATCCAGGTTCTCGACAGGGCTGAAAAGGACCTGAAAATGGAAGGTGACATGAAGCTCAAGGACAGCGAAACAGGAGGATTGTTGAGAACGTTTGTCAGCCCTAGAATGAGAATGGAGTACCAGCAGCAGCTTGATGCCCACTGCGCCGGAATAGAGGAAGTCTGCAATAAATTAGGAATACAGTATAATCTGGCGGTTACGGATACAAGCATATTTGACACGTTTTATAAGATACTGAATGGGTGATAATTATTTATTATCTCCTAAAAAATACAATTGTTCCTCTTGGTAAGGAATTATCATCAATGTCGTCCCCTGCCCTTATCGTGCCATCCGTAAACCTGTAAAATGTTGATGGATAGTTCCATCCTGTCCCCGCTATGTCTCTGGGAAGCCTCCTGCTTGTGACACTGCCTCCATACTGGTAGCCCATAAGAACCCTGACACTGGACTTTACTAAAATCCTAAATGAGCTTGGAGATATCTGTGCACCTGTCCTTACGCGGCCGTCCAGCAAAAAATATATAGTAGTATACTTGTTGTAGTCGTCTCCAGCTATTGACTGTGCGGTGTCTCCCTGCTTTAGAACTTTAAACCCTTCAAAAGTTTCCTGTCCCTCATCTTCTAAAACATCGGCAGGACGTGCAGGGATATTCGCTCTTGCGATATTTAATTCAACCCTAGTGCCGTTTGGAATTGAATTCCAGGCATTTTGATTTTCTATTTGGTCTCCAAACATAATTTGCCCATTGGGAAAAGAATATCTTGTAGTATTAGCGTCATATTTTTCTTTTGCAATCAACCAGGCGCTTCTTTCTTGGGAGATTATATTGGAATCGGGCCTGATAATTTCTCTTTCAGCAACTATTGATTCTTGCCTTGTTCCATAAAGTACCGAGTATAAATATGGGTCCGCATTGATGAGCCTTTTGGCTGACAAGTCCGGGTCGCTATTTGGTTTTGACCTTAATCCTAGCTTTTCCCTGACTTCCGGCTTTGCAAACTGCATTCCGCATCTTTTTCTTCCCCTGTGGGAGCGTCTCCAGAATCTGTTAGGCGTACCATAAGCTACCATCGAATGGGTTAAAATTTTATTGTCGCTTAACTTATACACAGATTTTAGAAATGAAAGCAATCCTCTCAATGAGGCGTACTGTCTTGAGGTTATGTCGCGATTGTGATAACCTACTACTTCAATTCCAACAGACACATTGCTGATGTTGCTCACATTGTTCCACATACTTCTTCCAGCATGTTTTGCTATACGGCCGTGTTCTATTGTATTGTACACAACTCCACCTGTAGCAACTACATAATTTGCAGTCCCTGATCTATAGATGCTGTTCAGCGAACTTCTGTCTCCAGCTTCTGTAGTATGGATTATAATTAGCAATGTCCTGCTTCTTCTTGCTCTTTTGTTGTTCCGGGGACTGAGATATCTCTGAATTGCTGGCTGAGCTTCAGCAGTTTTTAGAGCACTTCCAGCTGCTAAAAACAATCCGGCAACTTTCCTCAAGAAATCTCTTCTTGGTTTTATTGCAGTTTCTTCTCTTTTTGATTTTATTATTTCCAGAATTTTGACAACTTTCTGCAATTCTTCCACTTCAAGAGAAAAAATCTGAGTTCTTGTCCTGAATTCTTCATCGGCATTTATTTTGTTAATCAGTTCAGCAAGAAATTTATGCTCACTTAATTTGCCATCTACAAAACCCAAAGCAAAATCGTATTTTAATAGTTCTTTTATATTCATTTAATTAACTACGAACACTTTCATTTAATAATCTAACTTTATCTTTCAAACTGTGCAATCTGGTGACGTTGGTCACTATGCCCTATTTAAAATTTTCTTTACCCGCCAACATTTAAGCTATACCTATAATTAGGGCTTTTCTTGATGAAATCCTTTATCGCAGAAATTCTTTTCTTTATCTCATCTGATTTTGCGTGCTTCAATTCAACTGCCTTCTCATAAATTTTAATTGCACTGGCTAAATCCCCTTTCTTGTCCAAAGCAATTCCGAGATTATAAAATCCTATGACATTGTTGGGGTTTAATTTTACCCCTATCCCTAGCATCTGGATGGCTGAATCATAGTTGCCTATTTTTTCAAGAACTGCGCCAAGGTTGTTATATATAGTGTACTTATTGGGATTGAGCAGCATGGCCTTTGTTAAATTTGAATATGCTTTCTTATAATCTTCTTTTTTCATATAGCAGACGCCAAGATTTTGATATGCTTCGCTGTCGTTCCTGACTCTTAAGGATTCTGTGTAATATTTTATAGCATCATCATAATTTTTTTGCTGCTCGCTTATGACTCCCAGCTCAAACAATGCCAATCTGTGTTTTGAATCCAATTCAACTGCTTTTTGAAGCGATTTAACCGCGTTTCCAAAATCCTTGTTTTCCTTGTACAAAATGCCTAATTCACAATTGGATTGAGCGTCTTTATTTTTTTGAACTTTTTTCTTGCACAGCTCGAGATAAAACTGCCTTTTTTTCTTTACAATTTCTGGATTTGAATTTCCATAATGATGCAGGGAAACATTGGCGAGTGCTATCTTTCCGTTTTTTGACTCAACTGAAGGCTCAATTGATTCGTGCACCGTTCCCTCGAACCGGTAATCTTTGTTGTTTTTGAATAACCTAACAATGAATGAGCCGTACCAGCCTGCGTAAGATTTATTATCTTTTTCTCTGACAAAGCCGGCCACCGAATTGTCGTTCGCATAATTTTTTTGCAGGAACTGAAAAGCATCAGTTTCCTTATCTTTAACGATTTCTTTTATTTTATTTAAATCATCTTTGTCAATAGTCTCGTCGGCATCTAAAACCAATATCCAGTCTTTGGTTGCGTGCTTTAAGCTTTCATTTCTTGCTTCAGAAAAATCATCACTCCATTTAAAATCAAATATTTTAGCTTTAAACTTTTTTGCTATTTCTTTTGTCTTGTCTGTGCTTCCGCTGTCGACAACTATGATTTCATCTACAATATCTTTTATGCTATTTAGGCATTGCTCTAAGTATTTTTCTTCGTTCTTTGTTATCATGCATAATGAGACTGTTTGTTTTGGCATAAGATGCTGATTTAGGGTGTATTATATATAGTTTTCTTTGAAATGGCAAGAGGTTATTGATGCACCTTATTGTACGTGCACAATAATAGGCTTTATTCTTTTTTATTGTGCCCATACGACTTGTTAGTGATTAAGGAGCACAATAAGATTGATTACTTAAAAAGTTGAGATAGGGCTTTGGATTTTTTGTTTTATTTCTATTGAATTAGTACAACTATGGGTGCAATTTGAATTTCTATTAAATTGCATTAAAGTAATAAGAATTCAAATAAAATCGGGTCATTACGTAAGAAAACAAGCCGAAAGTATTATATATTCAGTTGCTAACCAATTATTTTCATATATAAACATGAGGATATATATACTAAAAAATATATATTTAAGTATGTGATAATACCAAAAGCTTTAAATATGGATATTGATACAAGTCTCTCATGGAACGCTTCGTAAGAGGTTGTTCTACATATGATGTATAATATTCATCGACGATATTATACTTTAAAATAAAACAATAAAACACTTGGAGGTGTTTATAAATGAGATTTCAAAAAGCTATAAAGAGGATGATTGCGCTGGGTACAGGAGTTGTTATGTTAAGCTCACTCGTAGCGGGTGCATCAGATTTGGCTAATTATCCAATGCCATTCGTAAAGGATGGAAAATTCAGCGGAGTTCTAGTGGTCGGCGACAAAGCAGCTGCAGAAGATGTTATCGGAATATCTGATATCACATCGAGCCTGCAGTTCGCAGCAACAAAAGCAGCACCAACATCTGGGGCAGGCAGCACTGTTTCAGTTGAAGGAGATGCCTGGCTGGTTGGAACATCAAATCACTTGGAGTTAAGTGAAGATGGTTCCACGAGTGATACTGTGGAGACTTTGAGAAATATAACCACTTACATAGGCAAGGATAACTTAAAAGCGTTGGCTTCTGGAGAGGTATCTAACAATAAGGTGACATCACCTTTTAACCAGTATCTGTACTTGCTAGGGCCGGGAACAGAAACTGCGTTGAACACGGGTTATGTTCTGTATTCAGAAAATGATGGGGACACAACTGCAGACTTCCTATACTTTAAATCTGGAACGGAGATTGGAAGATACTTGATTGAGTTCACAACGGCGCTGGAAAGTGATGTTGACGATTCAACTGGTTCGGCGTCAAGCACTGGGTTGTTTTTGACGGACTACCAAGATGTGGATGTTACACTTTTTGGCAAGAAGTATACAGTTGTGACAGCAAAAAGGACGACAACTCTTGGAAACAACGTTGTGCTAACTTTGATGGGCGGAGCTGGAAAGGACACGTTGACTGAGAAGGCAACAAAGACTTACACAATTGGCGGAAAAGACTACGAAGTGACTCTAAACTACGTTGACTCTGATGAGGCGCAGTTCGTCATCAATGGGCAGTCGACAAGAAAGTTGAAGGATGGAGATACTGACAAGCTGTCAGATGGCACAACGGTCGGAGTGACTGATGTGTTGTATCAGGACTACGCAGGTGGTATCCATAGTGCGACTTTCTTCCTTGGTGCAAATAAGCTGGAGTTGAAGGACACGAACATCCTTGATGTTGACTCATCGAATGATTTGAAAGTGGACGATAATTCAATCAGTGATGCGAAGGTGATCATAGAGGGTTCTGACACAAACTCGACGTTTAAGATAACGAGAATACATGTCAATATGACCGCTGATGACAACTACTTCGTTCCGGCAAATGGAAAGTTGAGTGAGATAATCAAGGCTGAGGGCGGATCAAGTGCGGAGCCTCAAGTGTTGTTTACAGAGAACTGGGATATTGAATATAAGGGCTTGAAGTCAGTAGATACTGAGAAAATAAAGCTTGTAACAAGCGGTTCGAGCCAATATAATCTTGAATTCCAGGATGGTGACAACCAGAAAGTAAGCGTACCGGTTGCTAAGGCTACAGCAGCAAGCGTATTAGTTTTTGGTGACAGTGCGAAAGATTTTATACATGGCGAGAACGCAACGATTACCAAAGATGATTTCTTTGTTGTGACCGATGGTTCAAGGAAGAGAGGAGAAAGGAAGACCTACGTGTTGCAGTATAAGGGTGCTGACAAAGTGTCAAATGACAACCCCGTTTTGAGATTCAAGAATTTGGGTTCTGGTGATACTATTGAGCAAACTTATTCAGCGGGAACAGGTGGGGCGGTACAGCAATTGGCGACATTGAAGATTGGTGGTGCCGATTTTAGGGTGTATAACATCAGTGGTATAGGGCTGAATGACTTTAACTTGCTTGTAGATTTGGATGCAAGTGGGGCTATCAATGGGGTAGCAAACTCTACAGTGAACATAACCACATATGGTGGAGCGGAGATTGGTTTCTCTACCAATGGAACTATGGCTGGCGGACTTATGAGTGTGTCTAGCATAAACATGACGGTAGGAACACCGGATGCAGCATATGATGGAAATGCTAAAGATACAGTGGAGAACGTTCGTGCATCGGACTATGCAGTACAAATAACTGCAGATTCAAGCACGAAGGTTGCACTAGCTGTGTTGACAGGATTTTCAGGGGGTCAGTCTGGACAAAAGTTGACTGAAAGGACACCTGATGGAGAGACAAATGTGCAGTATGCTTACACAAGCTACGGTACATTCATCAAGAGGGATTCACCATCGAGTGAGCCTGGAACGTTGGATATAACCTATCCACTAAGCCAGAGATACCCGCAGGTTTACATAACCGCTAAGGGAGCAACATTCAGTTCTTCGAGTGCACCTTCAAGCGGAGCAGTAACCATACAAAGAATCCAAGTTGGAGCAGCAAAGCTAGCATCAGAAGTATCTGATGTAAAGGCACAGAACGTCATCCTTGTAGGAGGGCCATGTGCTAACGCAGCAGCTGCAACAGTCTTGGGCAACCCAGTTGATTGCACGGCAGGATTCACGCCTGGAGAAGGTAGAGTCGAGTTGTGGGACAATGGCAACAATGTGGCTATGCTAGTAGCGGGTTACTCAGCACTTGACACAAGAAACGCTGCACAGGTTGTAGCTAACTATGCCGACTACAAGGGCCAGTTGAAGGGTTCAAAGGTAGTTGTCAAGAAAGTGAACAGCCAGTTGACGGTCGCTGCACCAGCAGTGGCAACAGCTTAAGGGTTTAAACCCTTTATTTATTTTTTTTCTTCTTTTTTTGTTTAATTTCTTTTGTTCTCATCTCGATTTGTTTAATATGGGTTTGTGTGTGGAGGTTTAGTTAATTCAGCAAGTAGTTTGAGATGGAGAAGTACACTTTTAATTCAACAATTCTCCCAGAAAAATATTATGCTTGGATCTCTTAATCTTTAATCGAACTTTGGAGCCTATTTCCTTAAAACATTCAGGCACTGAAATCAGCCTGCCTTTAGCTACTGCCAGCATTTCATTTCCCAGCCTGCCAGGCAAAATCACTTCCGCCTCCACAATATTACCTTTCTTGAATGGCTTTGGCAGTTCCGGCAAATCTTCAATATTAAATGCGTATTTGTCGAAAATAAGCCTGATTCCGTGTTTTTGCTCCAATTCCCTCATTTTGCTGTAAAATATGTCCATGGAAACTTCGGAAGCAGGATTTCTCCCAAATCGATAGTTTAGCATGTTCTGTATGCCTATAGGCGGGCAGTTCTTGCCGGCGCCTATTTCAACAGCAAACTTTGCCAGTTTAGGGAGCTCTTCATCATTATAGCCTGGCATCCAGACAGGAACTATTATCAGGTCCATCTTAGTTTGTGGGATATATCGTGCTATTTCCAGCACTTTAGCCAGATTGTAAGGATATCCAGCTAAATGGTTGGCTTTCTGCGGGTCCATCGCATGAATGGATAAATTCATCCTTGTCAAGCCAGCTTCTGCCAATTCATCCACATATTGTTTGGTTAATAACAGGCCGTTTGTATCAATTGAGCTTGTTTTTACGCCTGGGATTGACATGATGTCTCTGACTAGCTCGACCATATCGGCGTATAAAGTAGGCTCTCCCTGGGCATTTATATGCGCATCAATATTCTTACTTTTTTTGAATTTCACAATTTTTTTGAACTCATCAACAAGATAATCTTTCTCGACTACAAAATCAACTTTTCTTCGTGATTTTGGGCCTTCATCAACTGAGCAGAAAATACAGCTTATATTGCAGCTTGTAATCGGCTTGACTTCAATTACATTCGAGCCCCTGTCCACCAGCCCAAAATAATTTGTACCTAGCAGGGGTATGCCGGATGATTGGTGTACATAGTAAGCAGATTTATTGTTTAATCTGTTTTTAAGATTCTTAAACGTATTTGCCAGCAAAAATTCAAACTTTCTCCGCGCATTATTTTCTGACGCATTTTTAAATGTAATTGAGTTTTTATTCACCTCAAAAGGCGCAATCTTTTCAAGGCTTTTATTGCCTATATAGGCATAGAAAATTTTAAGGAAATTGACTTTCACTTTGTCTTTCTCTTTCTCAAAACTAAGGTCTTTAAAGGTTAATTCTGCCATAGCTTATAGTATAAAATATAGTTTTAAAAAGGTATCTGGGGCCTTTGTATATACAACCGCAATGTTATATTTTTTACCGGTTATTTAAGTTCTGGCAAATTGCATCTGCAGAATTCCCGCCCCATGTTAAAAATCACTCTGAATAGATATTATCGTGGTGGTCATAATCCTCAATTGTTATGTGCTTTCTATTCTCATCAACAGAAAAGACAAGTACAAAACTTTTGTCAATGTGAATTCTTTTAAGATGATGCAGCGGTTTTCTTAAATTCTTATAGTGCTGTGGATTTTGCCTGATTTCTTGGATTTTATTGTCTATTATCAGAAGCTGTTTTGGATTTCTTTTTGACAGTTTGAAGAATATTTTCTCAACACTTTTCCTTAATTCGTAGGAATACATCTTAGTTTAGGCCAAAATGTTTTTTGAAGTCAGCAACTTTTATGGTGGGCTCCAGCTGCCTCTTTTTCATCTTATCAACAAATTCGGGCTTAAGTTCCGGCTCCAGCATTTCTGTCCCGTATTCAAGAATAACTTTTTCTATTGCCTTAGACTTATCCCTGAGGTTGTGCTTTGCTTTTACTATGTTAAGTATCTGATTAGCTTCATTTGAAATATCTATCATGGCTTGTACCATATACATCACCTATATTCCCTATGTATATGGAATATATAAATGTTTCGCTCAGAAATTTTGCCTGGCCTAAATTGATTTTAAAAAGCAAGGGGGGCTACTTTCATCTTTTTTGGGAAATCCTGCCTTTAAGTAGAATTTTTTACATGCCTCTTTTTTCTTTAAAGTGTGATAGTTTACCTTGGAGTTATAAGCTTGGGGGCGAGAGCTTAGTTGCATTTAACAAAAAATTATTAAAGGATACTAAATACTCCTGTTCAAGTGGGGGAAATGGCACAAGAAGTTGTTATTACATACGAAACTCTGTTTGAGCTCTTAAAGAGGGAGCGTGAAAGGACTGATTTGCAGAAGCTAGAGCCAGCTTTCTTCTCGGATACTATTAATTATATAAAAGACAAGAAAAAAATTCTTGAGGCCAAAACTGAGGACTCCGTGTTTGCGCCCGAAGAGAGAAAAAAAACGGAAAGGCAGCTTGAGAATATTTATAAAATAGTGAAAGAGCTGTACGAAAGAAGGGAGAAAAAAATATTATTGCTTGCCGTAGACAAAAGCAGGACAAGGTCAAATTTAATTGACGCTTCCGGCTTATTGAAAGAAGAAAAAGTATTCTTTGATGCCCTGACAAGTATGCTTGATAATTACCGCGAGGCGATTTTGTTTGCAGTCCTGAACGAGAAAATGCCATTCATGCAATCACTCGAGGAGAGAAAGCCTGATGAGGTTTTTCGGTCGGCAATTGAATTGAAAAAGCCCACAAGATTGGTGAGATTCACGAGCCACGTGCCGAAATTTGTAGGGCCTGAATTGGAAGAATACGGGCCCTTTGAAGGGGAAGACATTGCAAATTTGCCGGCTGAGATTGCGGATGTCCTGATTAACAAGGCCAAAGCTGAAGAGATTAAAGAGGAATAGGCTGTATATTTGCCGACGGCAACAGTTTTCCGCAACCTTTTTAAACAGCGTAAAAATCCTTATTCTTATGAAAATGCCTAAAAATCTGCAGAGGTATTGCCCGTACTGCAAGAAGCATACAGATCATACTGTGTCTGTGAACAAGAAAAAGAACCCAAGCAGCCTGACTTACGGCTCGAAGGTAAGGGCAAGAAGAAGAGGCCGCGCAAGGGGGAAGGGAAATCTCGGCAGGTATTCAAAGCCGGCTATAAGCAAGTTCAAGATGACCGGAAAGAAGTCCACAAAAAAGACCGATTTAAGGTATCAGTGCAAAGTCTGCAAGAAGATGCACATCCAGAGGCAGGGATTCAGAGCGAAGAAACTGGAGTTTAAGTAAAGCAAGGGTTCCGCCCCTTGAGGACTGGGAACTTTTTGCGAAAAAGTTCCATCAAAAATTGTACCATCTTCGATGGTACTCAAAATGTTTTAAAATTCAATAAGTTCTAAAAATTATTTAAAGCATTTGTACATCAAAAATTCCCCTTCCAGCCTGTCAGTGTAGGTTTCCTCCAGTTTGCACCTCGACTGCGCGTACTGCTTAAATTGCGTTATTTGGTGCAATCCGGAATTTTTTCTGAAGATTATGTATGATAGGTTGGTCTCGTCCAATTTGTCGGCAAAAAAATAAAAATTGGTCAATCCGGAGGTAAAAGTCATTTCGTTGGTGTCTATATAATTAAGCGCCAGGCTCCTGTTTGTTTTCAATGCCACCAGCGGCGCAATTGAAGCGTCCCCAAATATTTTTGAATCCGGGCTTGTGGCAGATAATTTGGAAATCATTGGATTTAACGGCGAGAATGGCAAAAACCCAATTTTTTCTAGAAACATAACATCTGCCGTTGTGTTCCATAAAAAAACCAAAATGAGCATTGTGGCTAAAATATATCTTAAATGTTTTAGTTTTATTCTAGTTATAATATTGATCAAACTACAAGCCCCTACCAAAGCCAAGAACGGAAAAATAATTGTAAAGTAAAATTCTGCAGCAAAGTTCAGTGCCAGTAAAAATAGGAAGTAACAAGAGATTACTAATAAGAACAGCTGCAGCTTCTTTTTATTTTGCGCAAACAAAACCGACAGGAACGCTGCGAATATAACCCAATTTTCCCTGATGGCATTTTCAAAAACAGTTAACTTTTGTCCGGGCAATTTTGGCTTGAGGAAATGGTATTTTATGGTATCATCAATAAAATTATGCCCGTATAATGCCGCAAGTAAAATCATAACAATTCCAAAACTCATTAAAAATCCCGACGATAAAATCAGGAAATCCTTGATTCTTTTTTCCTGTAGTTTCTTTATAAAAATGAAGGCAAATAGTGCAAGCAGGGGAACGAGCGCGTAGAATCTTGCCAGTCCTGCAAGGCCCGCAAAAATCCCACTGGTAAAATATTTTTTAATAAAAGCAAAATAAAAGCTAATCATCATTAGCATGGCGGAGAGCTCAATTCCCACTGAGGAAGTTGCCGTGAATAATGTTGTAAATGCAGATAAAAATAAAATAACTGAAATAACAGATATTGAATCTGCATTTTTATCATTGAATTTGTTCTGGAATAATCCCAGGGATAATTTGTAAAGAAAAAAAGAGGCGATTAAAACAAATAATAAGCCTACAGACTTCAAAATAAAAAAATTAGTTCCAAACATCTTAATTAAAAGTGAAAGAATAAAAATATGCAGCGGCGGATGGGCATAGAAAAAGTCTTGGTACGGCATCTGCCCCTCTGACACGGCTTTAGCCATGTAAAAATATACATTCTCATCACCAGGCCCTACTTGGTTTAGGCCTTTAGCTTCTATTAAGATAAAGATTAAGGCGACTATGAGAAAAAATGCCCATTGTTTTGGAGTTAGTTTCATTTTTATTTGGATTATAGTTTATTGAAGTAATTTATAAGACTTATCATGGGTAAAGAGAAACCTATTTAAATAGCTAAAAATTACGTAGAATACATATAAGGGTGGTTAAAAATGACTAGAATAAGGGAGCCTACAAGCAAATTCATCAAAATCAGATGCCCTAAATGCAAGAATGAGCAAATCACATTTGGCAAGACAGCAACAAGGGTTGACTGCCTCGTTTGCGGTAAGATTCTTGCTGAGCCTACCGGCGGGAAGAGCAGGGTAAAGGCAAGGGTTCTGGAAGTATTGGAATAAGTTATTAATTTATTTTGATAGAATTTTAATTTTTTATTTTTAATCGTTTAAAGTTTGGTCTATAAAAATGCTATTTAAGAAACAGGGATTTCCAGAAGAAGGGGAATTAGTTCTTTGTACAGTTACGAGTGTCCAGTTCCATTCAGTGTTTGTTGATATTGACGAGTATGGAAAAGGAGGAATGATTCACATTTCTGAGGTTTCTCCCGGAAGAATAAGGAATATAAGGGATTTTGTCAAGGAAGGCAAAAAAATTGTCTGCAAAACCCTCAGGATAAACCAGGAAAAAGGATATATTGACCTTTCATTAAGGAGAGTCAACGAATCTGAGAAAAGAAGAAAGATAGATGGGATTAAGAAAGAGCAGAACGCGGAAAAAATCATTGAAATAGTTGCCGCCAAGATAGGCATAAAGACGGAGCAGCTTTACAGGGAGATTTCAGATAAGATAAGCAAGTCTTACAATTCACTTCACGAATTCTTTGAGGAGGTCATTAAGGACGACAAGCTGATTGATGCGCTCGGAATCGACAAGAAATACTCAAAAATCCTGCAGGAAATTGTAAACCAGCGGATCAAGCCTTCTGAGGTTGAGATAAAGGGCAAACTTAAGATAACTATCTTTGACCCTGACGGAATAGGCCTGATAAGAGAGTCGCTTAAAAAAGCTGGGGACGCGAGCAAGGGCAGGGTAAACATCAACTATATGGGTTCTGGCATTTATAGGTTCATGGTCAAGGCTCCGGATTACAAGGAAGCCGAGAAAATAATGAAAGCTGCAACAGAAACAGCTGTGGGAATCATATCCAAGCACGATGGTGTTGCAGAATTTAATCGGGAATAATCCCAATGAAACATCTCTATAAATGCACAATCTGCAATAAATACACGATGAAAGAAATATGCGATTGCGGCAGTGCAACGCTCGCTCCCAGGCCGTTAAAATACGACCCAATGGACAGGCTGGGCACTTACCGCAGAAAGGCAAAAAAAGATGAGTATATCAAGAGAGAATTAATATGAGGGAAAATTACTGGAAAGTAACCCAGTTCGGGAAAGCGCCGAAGCTGAACAAGCCGGTATTCATAGAGGGGCTTCCCGGCATAGGCAATGTCGGCAAAATTGCCGTTGATTTTCTTATCGACGAGCTTAAGGCAAAAAAATTATTTGAAATCACTTCCTATACTTTTCCCCATTCAGTTTTTGTCAATGAGGACAATCTCGTCGAGCTTCCGGTTGTGGAGGTTTTTTACAGGCAGCTTAGCAATAAAAGGGATGTTTTGCTGCTCGGCGGGGATGTCCAGCCGATTGATGAAGTAAGCTCGTACGAATTCTCCGATAAAATTCTTGATTTGGCGCAAAAGCAAAATGTCAGGGAAATCGTTACTTTAGGCGGGATTGGGCTGTCCGATATTCCAAAAAAGCCGAAAGTTTACTGCACCGGCAATTCAAAAAAGATAGTTGATGCATACAAAAGCGATTTGGTCAGCAACAATTTATACGGTGTTGTGGGGCCCATAGTCGGAGTTTCAGGCCTGCTGCTTGGGCTGGCTTCAAAAAGAAACATTGATGCTGCTTGCCTGCTTGCAGAGACTTACGGCCATCCAATGTACCTTGGAATCAAGGGCGCAAAAGAAATCTTAAAAGTTCTGAACAAAAAACTGGAATTGAAGATTGACGTCAATAAGCTGGACAGGGAAATCAAGGACATTGAAAATGAGATAATGAAGAAATCAGAGCAGCTCAACGAAGTTTCAAAACAGACTGCGCTGAAAAAATTCCAGAAGCAGTTCGGCAAAGAAGTGGACTACATAGGGTAAACTTATTTTGATTATTCTTTTAAACCGATGCTGGTAAAAATTCGACGAAACTATTTTTTTAGACTATTTAAAGTATTCAATTTTATTTAACTTAGAAAACATCTAATTACTTGGTGGAAAAATGAAGTACCTAAGTTGATTGGGTTTTTGAATTGCATTTAACATCTGACCCTGTTAGTTGTGTCTTTTCGAAGAAAATATTTGGGAGCGGTGCGACGGTTTTTGGCGAAGCCAAACAATCTCGAAGAGTTGTCAAACAAAAATGAAAAGTTATTTTTCTGTTTCGATTTCAAGCCCGCCAACCCAAGAAGAAACAAGATTGTATAATGGTGCCATAATTAATCCTGACACAAAACCAAGCACTCCATAAAAAATTGGTAAGAATATTATTGCCCCTACACCAAACAATGCCCCAAACATATTTGACCCTATGGAAGAAAATGCAGAAAAAACAAGCGAGACCAATGTAAATATCGCACCGAGGATTAATCCCATAAAGGCATACAATATTCCAAATATTTTTGCTAACGATAAAACTCCAATCTTTTTGATTTTTACCATAATTATCACCCGGACAACTTAGGCAGGCTTGAAATATATAAATCTTTTTGTTTGACAATTGCAACCGATACCTATTAAACTCCGTTTTAATCGCCGTTAAAAGGTTTGAAAGTATATCGAGTCAAAAGCCGTGCAGGAATTGTATTAATAATTCTGTTTGGTTAATAATTCCAGGTAATTGCAATTAACTGCATTCCCTGATAAAAACGCTGCTGTTTTTCAGCTTTGAGCAGATAGAATCTATTATTTTCTTTAACTCCGATATCTGCTGGTTCTTGTCCTGTATCAGCCTGAACTGCGCAACCGGGCCGTCTAATTTCACATCATTGTACTCAATTTCCGACTTAAGCACAATTGTCTGCTGCTCAAGATTCTCTTTTTCCTTTTTCAGGTTGTCATTCTGGGCCGCTAATTGATTGTATTTGTTCTCGAGAACTGCCTTGTCAAGCATTGCTATTTCATTCAATTTGCCTGTTTGGTTTAATTTCTGCAACAGGGAATTGCCCGTAACACCTACCAGCAAGTCATCAGTTTGGCTTTTTGCGCTAAGCACTTTTTTAATTGTATACTCATAGTATACAGTAAACCCTATGAATATCACAAGAAAAAATACAATTAAAACCAGCAATCTCCTGTTGATGTCCTTTTTAAGGAAATTCATGCTCCCCCGGTGCAACTTATAAGGAGGTTATATAAAAAGGTTGTTCATGGATTTTTATATAGAGAATTTTGAAAAATTAACAAATACTCAAAAATTCTCTAAGAGAACTTTGAATGAAAAATGTCAAAATAAGGAATTATTCAAAGTTCTCTATGGGGAGTTTTGACAAAAATTATATATTTTAAAACCGCCTATACGAAATGTTTATATAGTCATTTTCTGGATAAATTTAAAAGGTGTTTTTGTTGGATTTTAAAATCAGAAAGATTGTTGCAAGGCAGGTTCTGGATTCGAGAGGAAATCCGACTGTTGAAGTTGGCCTTAAAACTAAAGATTGCTGCGTTAGGTCCATTGTTCCAAGCGGCGCTTCTACTGGGATTCATGAAGCGCTTGAATTGAGGGATGGAGACCCAAAAAAATATCACGGAAAAGGGGTTCTAAAGGCAGTTTCCAATGTAAACAAAATAATCTCGAAAAAGCTTATCGGGAAAGACTGCAGGAAACAGAGAGAGATAGATAATATTTTGATTGAGCTTGACGGAACATCAAATAAGTCAAAGCTTGGCGCAAACGCAATGCTTGCAGCTTCCATGGCGGTGTGCAGGGCGGGCGCAGCTGCAAAAGAAATTCAATTATATAATCACATTGCAGAAATCAGCGGAAATAAAAAATTGCTGCTTCCTATGCCGATGATTCTTGTATTGGAGGGGGGAAAGCACGCTGACCAAAGCTCAGATTTGCAGGAATTCATGGTGATTCCTCTCAAGGCAAAAAATTTCACGGATGCAATAAGATGGGGCTCTGAGATATACCATTCAATCGGCAAGATCCTGAAAAGCAAGGGATTCAACATAAATGTAGGCTTTGAGGGCGCATACGGCCCGAGCCTTGGAAGCAATGAAGCTGTTTTAAAAGTGATTGAGGGAGGGATAAGGCAGGCAGGCTACAAGCCGGGCGGAGAAGTTGGAATTGCAATCGACAGCGCAGCGTCGGAATTCTATGAAAATGGGAAATATCACCTGAAAGTTGACGGCAGGAAGCTGGACTCTGGCGGAATGGCTGATTTTTATGCAGATTTGGCAAAAAAATACCCTATAAAATCAATCGAAGACGGGCTGGCTCAGGATGACTGGAGCGGCTGGCAGGCACTGACAAAAAGATTAGGAAATAAGATTCAGATTGTGGGTGATGATTTGACAGTTACAAACATAAGAAGGCTGCAAAAAGCCATTGGCACGAAGGCAATTAATTCCATTTTAATAAAAGTCAACCAGATAGGGACTGTAACCGAAACAATCGATGCCATCAACCTCGCGAAAAAGCACGGATTAACCTCTGTAGTGAGCCACAGGAGCGCTGAAACAGAAGATACTTTCATTGCTGATTTCGCTGTTGGCACGGGAGCAGGACAGTGCAAGTTCGGAGCCCCTGCGCGAAGCGAGAGAGTTGCAAAATACAACCAATTGCTGAGGATTGAGGAGAAATTAGGGAAAAAAGCAAAGTTTGCGAAATTGTAAGATGATAAAGATTGTACTTCTCCGCCATGGACAGAGCACGTGGAACAAAGAAAACCGCTTTACCGGATGGACTGATGTCCCCCTGACAGAACAGGGAATTAATGAAGCCAAGAAAGCCGGGAAAACATTAAAGGAAAACGGATTTAAGTTTGATATTGTTGTTACGTCTGTTCTGAAAAGGGCTCTTGATACGACAGATATTGTGCTTAAAGAAATGAAACTGAAAGATGTTAAAATCATCAAGTCATGGGAGATGAACGAAAGGCATTATGGCGCTCTACAGGGGCTGAATAAATCCGAGATGGCACAAAAATACGGCGAAGAGCAGGTTCATATATGGAGAAGAAGCTACGATGTAAGGCCGCCGGCGCTTGATAAAAGTGATAAGAGATGGCCGGGCAATGACCCTTTATACAGAAATGTCCCAAAACCAAAATTGCCGTCGACAGAATGCCTGAAAGACAATGTCGCAAGAATTCTTCCTTACTGGAAAAAAAATATTGTTCCTTTGCTTAAGCAGAAAAAGAAAATTTTGATTTCAACTCACGGCAACAGCTTAAGGGCTCTTGTAAAGCATCTTGATAATGTGCCTGAAGATGAGATTGTTTCTTTTAATATTCCAACCGGGATACCCCTTGTTTATGAGCTGGATGAAAATCTGAAGCCGATAAAACATTATTTCCTGGGCGACCCGGAAGAAATTAGGAAAGCTATTCAGGTTGTCGAGCAGCAGGGGAAAGCAGGGAAATAATTCTGTCTTAATTTTAAAGTAGTTAATAAATAGAAAAGTTTAAATATGTTTGTTATTTTCTGAACATTGGTGATTTTGATGGGTGAACAACACAGGGTTTTTATTCAAATGGCGAGTGGAGATACGGCGGAGAGAAATGGCCAAATTACAAATGCGTCAGCTGCGATAAACAGAGTAATATTCAATGATTTGGGTGTAATGGTTAAATCAATTGTTGATAAAGAAAAAGGAAAAGGTATGGGGCTTCCAATACATGGTATTTCAATAAAAACTGTTGATGATTCATTTGAAGCTAAGATTGATTTGGACGGAAAGTTTGTAAGAGTCAATCTTGGAAAATATCCAGAAATAATATACGGACATTTGGATGAAAGTCTAAGGGGACAAGGATATTACCCCCCTCCACCGGCTAGATAATTTTTACTTCTTATAAAACTTAGCCGCATATTCAGGCATGACGGAATTAATGGTTGCATTTGTGGAGAACTCGAATCCTGCCCACGTTGCTGTTCTTGGGGTTATTTCAAAGTGCAGGTGCAGGCTCTCTTTGCCTGGTGCGTAGTGCAAGAAGAAATTATAGGAAGCGTTTATTTTTTTAAGCTTTGACAGTATTTTTTTCAGTGCTGTGGCCAAATCAATTAATTCCCCCTCGTTTAATTCTTCCAGGCTGCTCTTGTGCTGTTTTGTGAATATCCATGCCTCATAATTGAAGCGCGATGCGAACGGTGCGAATGCGAGAATATTTTTTGTCTCAAAAATCTTCCTTTTGGATTTTGATTCCAGCTTTACAATGCCGCAGTAAGGGCATTTCCTGAACCGCTTTGCGGCGCTTATTTCCTCCCTGACGAGCTCTGGCATTTCCGGCAGAGCCACGACCTGCGAATGGCTGTGCACCAAAGAAGTTCCCGCTTCCTTCCCATGGTTCTTGAAAACCTGCACATACTTTACATTTTTAATCCTGCTTAATTCCCTGATTCTTACCTTGTAAACTTCCAGCAACTCCCTTATCTGAGAAACCGGCAGGTCTGCAAGCTGCGACTTATGATGGCTTGTTTCGGCGATAATCTCATGAAGCCCGAATGCGTACCCTTCTGTGATGAATCCTTTTGATTTTATGGAATGCTTATGCGCGGCTCCTACTGCCGGAAACTTGTTCAGAAACCATCTCATCTTCCAGCTTCCCTTGTACTCAAGCCTGCCAATCTCTTTTGGAGTTAGCTTTTCATTTCCGGGGCAGAATAGGCATGTTTTTGACTCTTCCTTGACAACAACTGTCTTAAATTCCCTGGGCCTTTTGCCCCTTGAGGAGGCGTAATAAACCCATCTGTCGAGAATATAGTCTTTTCTTAGCAGTCCCATAAAAATAAACTTGGAATGGGGTTATATAAAGTTTTTGATAAAACCTACAAAATGTTCAACCTTTTAAAGAGTAAGTTTTAAATAGTTTACAGAAAACATAATACCTATGGAATTGGGAATTGAAGAGGCAGAAAAGCTGTTTAAGAAGCTGAACGAAAAATTGAGCCCTAAATTTAAGGGGAAGATAGTGGCCTTAGAAACGGATAGTGGAGACTACTTTATTGGTGATTCTGAGATTGAAGCGTACAGGATAGCAATCAAAAAACACCCGAAAAAGGAATTTGTATTCAAGAGAATAGGATTTGAATCCACCCACTTTGTTGGTGCTGTATAATGAACGGATTTTTTGAGTCTGGCAGCCCGTTTATTGAACTATTTGTTGAAAAAAGGAAGATTAATCTGCTTCTAGATACTGGCTTTAACGGGCATTTAATGCTGCCAAGCCCCGTTATTCAAGAACTGGGGCTGGACGCAATTGGACTTTCTGATTACAGAACTGCAAGCGGAGATAGAAAAATCACTAGAGTTTATTCTGCAGAAATACATTTCATGGAAGAAAAAATAGAAATTCCCGTACTGTCAACTGATGTAAATATTTTCCTTGCCGGAATGGAATTGTTTGACAATTGCAAAATTGTAGTTGAAAGAAAGAAGAACACGGTTGAAGTAATTAAATCTAAATAAAATGAATCCCTTATTCAATCTTAAAGGAAAAACTGCCTGGATTACAGGAGGGAAAAGGGTCGGGATAAAGGTTGCTGAAACTCTTGCGCAGCACGGCGCTGATTTGGTTATAAGCTACAATAAATCAAAGAAGGAAGCGGAGGAAGCGCAGGAAAAATCAATGAAGTACGGAGTAAAAGTTCTTATCGTTCAGACTGATGTTTCTTCAAGAAAAAGCGTGGAAAATGCGGTCAGCAAAATAAAAAAAGAATTTGGAAGAATAGATATTATGGTTTTGATGGCCTCTATTTTTAGCAAGATGAAAATGAAGGATGTTACGGAAAAAGACATGCTCGATAATTTTAAAGTTCATGCGCTTGGAACGTTCTGGCCGGTGCAATTAGGCTTGGGCCTGATGGCGAGAGGAAGCCACGTCATAACAATTTCCGATAAAACGGTTTTGGGAAAAATATATCATGATTATTTTCCTTACAATGTGGCCAAGGGCACCGTTGCTTACATGACGAGGGCGCTGGCTTATGAATTGGCTCCAAAAGGCATTTTTATAAATTCAATAGCTCCAGGCCCTGTTCTGAAATCAGAAGGATTAAGCGAAACGGAGTGGAAAAAAATAAGAAAAGAATCAATGATAAGCTATTCAATAACCGACGAGGAAGCAGTCATGGAATTTGCAAAATTAGTTTTATACTTATCTACAGCAAGGTCAACAGGATTTATTTATCCGCTGGATTTCGGTACTATATAAAAATTTAAACTTATCTCAGAAAATGGAACTGAAACTTATAAAGGAAAAAATACCAAAGGAGCTTTATGATATTTTGGAGAAAGAGATAACTAACCTTAGGCCGTCCCAGGAAAAATCAATAAATAAAGGTCTTCTTGATGGCAAAAATCTGCTGGTGTGCACTCCGACGGCTTCCGGAAAAACTTTGATTGCTGAATTGGCGGCGCTAAAATCAATAATAGAAAAAAAAGGAAAAGCTATCTATATTGTCCCATTAAAGGCATTGGCTTCTGAAAAATACAGGGATTTTAAGAGAAGATACGGCGAAGTTGCCAAAATTGCCTTATCAATCGGGGATATTGACTCATCTGACCCATATCTTGCGGATTATGATTTGATAGTCACAACGTCTGAAAAGCTGGATTCGCTTACAAGGCACCATGCGGCGTGGCTGTCAAATGTTTCTGTTGTAATTGTTGACGAAATTCATCTGCTGAATGATACGGAACGCGGCCCTACTTTGGAGATTCTTCTTACTATTCTAAAACAATTATTAAAAAATGTCCAGATAATAGGATTGAGCGCAACGATTGGAAATGCGGAAGAGCTCGCAGAATGGCTGAATGCAGACCTGGTTGTCGATGAATGGCGGCCTGTGAAGCTGCACAAGGGAGTTTATCTTGAAGGAAAGATTGAGTTTTATGGAATTTAATAGCCATAAGGCCTCGTTTCCCTAGATAATCCTTTTCCAAAACTAAAGGTTAAAGGCTGATGTGGCATACCCCATTCTTTTCCATAACAATATCCGCCGTCCATAATATATCCAAGGTGAAAAGGAAGATGTGTTTTTGCCAATAACTCCGCTAAATAACGAAAATTGCCCCTTAGAAGTCTAAATTTATTCGGCCATGATATTGAAGCGCTCACGGCTGCTGCAAATTTTGCTTCATCGGAAAGTGAATTTACTGCCTGAACAAATTTTTTCCTTCTTTCCCCATTTCCTTTTGGCGAAATTCTTGAATGCTTAAATGCCATGGAAAAATCATAATCCACAACTCCATTGTACCTCCACCAATTGTAAAATTCCCTTTCACGCCCTTCTTTAAGCATTGAAGCTAATCTATCAGCTATTTCAAGAGAAGCATAAAAAATATTGCCCATGGTTGGATCACCCCATCCTGCTGCGTTTCCAACCAAAAATACTCCTTTCCCAGCTATATGCGGCGCTGAATCTAGGCGTATGTTTCTTGATGGCTCCATTCTATAGAAGCCACGCATATCTGTTCCTAAAGACAACTCCTGATCTGATAAATCAATAATATTTTCCAAGTCTGTTATTGAAGTAATCTCCTTTTTGATTACAGGATTATTTCTGGCATTGACCAACATATTCCTAAGTCTTTGTGCTAGTATTCGTTCATTTCTTTCGGATAGGTAACAATATCTTGTTGCTATGAAATCGATAGTTCTTGGTTGGTATTGGTACTCAGTATCTTGGCTGCTCGGCGCCATCCATGAAAAAGGACCGAAGCTGTGCCCGTATGTTGATACGAAAACATCTGCATTCATTGTCCCTTCAATACGTTTACATAAAATATCGCATATCCTTGGATCATCTGCCAGCAACGACTTGCTATCTCTTCCCTTCAAGGATCTAAATATAATTCCAAAATTTGTAGCATCAAACAGGTAATCAGTTGCAATTGCCCGTTCACTGTCTTCAGATATCGCAACCAGTGCCTGCCCATTTTTGCCATCTTTTGTGATAACTCTTGTCCTGTATTGCAAATTCACGCCCCTGCTTCTCAATGAAGAAATAAGGGCTGCTCCCAGAAAATCGGGATTTATCAGCCCAAAGGCATGATGCGCATCTGATACTGAAGCATTAAAAATAAAACTTGGGTCATCCTCCCTAAGACCAATCCAGCGACGGAATTCTATACCAGCAACATACAAATCTTCAGGATTCACATTCGACATTTTTGCTAGCCTGTTAATACCGGTGGCTCTCTTCACAGTAAACATATGGGCTTTTTTTAAGGTAGCTGATTCTTCCCCACTGTCAAGAACTTCAATATTCCTAAAACCTTTTTCGTGAAGATTAAGAGCCAAAACCAGACCACTATATCCACCGCCCACTATGGTAAACCTATCTGTCAAATCAGCCATTCATAAAAACAATCTTGTGGCCTTTTTAAATTTTACTACTTAAAAGTAGATTATGAATCCAGTCCCAATCCCTTCACTATAACTTCAGGCTCGAATTTCTGCAGGTCCTTGTATTCCTGGCCTACACCCAGATACAAGATAGGTTTCTTCGTGATGTAAGAGACGGAAACAGCAGCCCCTCCTTTCTCATCGACATCAGCCTTTGCCAGGATAATTCCATCTATCCCTACTGCTTCGTTAAAGGTCTTTGCCTGCTCCACGCAGTCATTTCCCGTAATTGACTCGCCGACAAAAACTTTAAGGTCTGGCTTTGCAACCCTTATTATTTTTTTCATTTCCGCAAGCAGGTTTTCGTTGCTGTGCATTCTTCCCGCGGTGTCAATCAAAACAGCGTCGACATCTTTTGATTTTGCGTGCTTTATCGCGTCGAACGCAACAGCCGCAGGGTCAGAGCCGTACGTATGCTTGATTAACTTGACTCCGATTTTGTCGGCATGAAGCTGCAGCTGCTCTATTGAAGCCGCCCTGAAAGTGTCTCCTGCAGCCAAGACGCATGAAATATTTTTTTCCTTCAGCATGCTTGCAATCTTTGCAATGCTTGTCGTCTTGCCGCTTC